>ERZ1034901.46-NODE-46-length-90460-cov-18.493944_pt1 | contig 90460 bp, 71 predicted proteins | sample MGYA00520628_ERZ1034901 | MGnify/ENA primary metagenome ERZ1034901 (study PRJEB33766, sample SAMN09781783) | gut metagenome | biome: gut microbiome | host: Homo sapiens | place: Madagascar | study: EMG produced TPA metagenomics assembly of the PRJNA485056 data set...
CCCACGGCTCTGAACCATAGTAAAAGACTAATGAAATAATCGGTATCAATCGATCCTTTTTCCGAAATCGGGACAAATACTCTCCTGGTTTTTTATTCTTTTGTTATTCTGTAACTCATCAAAATGGAATCTCCCGCTGATACAGCCTTGAATATGAGATAAAGTTATCCTTTCGATAACACATTCAGACAAATGAAATATAGAAAATATATGTCTGAGAGTTTGATGTGAATTAACTATAACAAAATCATTAGAAGGTGTCAATTAGAAAAACAGTTGCAACATTTACGAAAAAAGCTATCAGCTACAACACATTTCATCTTAATTGTTGTAATCGATAGCTTTTTATATTTCTATATTATCTTATTCCGGATTCACAATCTTCCCGGCAACTGCACATGCCGCTGCTGTTCTCGGGCTTGCAAGATAAATCTCTACCTTAGATGTTCCCATACGTCCAAGGAAATTTCTGTTATTCGTTGCTACAACTCGTTCTCCATCAGAAAGGATTCCTCCTGTTCTTCCGCAGCACAGTCCGCAACCTGGATGTGTGATGATCGCACCTGCTTCTGCCAAAATATCCAGGGTTCCGTCTGCCAGTGCCTGTCTGTAGATCTTGCGGCTTGCCGGTGTAACGATCAACTTCACAAAGTCCGCAACTTTCTTACCTTTGAGTACTTCTGCCGCAGCTCTAAGGTCTTCCAGACGTCCGTTTGTACAGGATCCGATAAATACCTGGTCAATCTCTGTTCCTTCCAGTTCACTGACATTTCTGATCTTATCAACCTGGGACGGACATGCCATAACCGGAACGAAATCCTCTGCCTTATATGTCATTGTCTTCATATAAACAGCATCTTCATCTCCAACAAGGCTCTTCTGGTAGTCATTGAGTTCAATCTTACAATATTCTGCCGTCTTCTCATCCGGTGTGAAAAGAGCACATTTTGCTCCTGCCTCGATTGCCATGTTTGCCATTGTCATACGGCTTGCGACTGACATTTTCTCAATCGTGCTTCCCGAGAATTCCAGTGCTCTGTAAGTTGCTCCGTCCGCACGGAGATCTCCGATCAGTCGAAGAATGATATCCTTGGACATTACATTTTCCGGAAGTTCTCCGTCAATCACAACTTTGATCGTCTCCGGAACTTTGATCCACATTGTACCAGTTCCGAGAATACTTGCCATTTCTGTATAACCGATTCCGGATGAAAATGCACCGACACAACCATAAGTTGTCGTATGGCTGTCTGTTCCGAATGCGATATCTCCCGGTTTCACATAACCGGCTTCTGTCATCAGCTGGTGGCAGATTCCGTCGCTTCTATGTACGTGAGTCAATCCATATTTCTCTGCAAATTCGTCTCCTTTGTGGAAATGTCTTGTATCATCCTGCTGGCTTGCCGGAACCAGGTGGTCATAAATCAAAACCACTTTATCCGGATCATGAAGTTTTGTAAATCCCATCTCTTCAAATTTATCTGCTACAAAAGGAATGAAAATATCATGGATCATGCATCTGTCAACATTAACTGTCACGATATCTCCCGGCTTTACTGCCTTTCCTGTATTATGTCTGATAATCTTTTCAATAATCGTCTCGCCCATCATGCTCTCCTTTCTGCTCAATCCTCAAGTCCATTCAGCTTGCGCATGGCTTTTACAAGTCCGCCTGCCTGAATGATGCTCATCAGATTCTCCGGCAGAGAAGCGATCGGGTATTCTTTGCCATTATAGTCTACATGCTGATTCATCACGACATCAATTGTGTCGCCTTCTTTCATATCATCATACAGATTCGGCTGCTCGATCAAAAGCAGACCATTGTTGATTGAATTGCGGAAAAAGATTCTTGCAAATGATTTTGCGATCACACACTGGATTCCAAGTGCTTTGATGATCTCCGGTGCCTGCTCTCTGGAAGATCCACATCCAAAGTTCTTTCCTGCAACGATAATATCACCTTTCTGGATCTGTCCTGCCAGCTCCGGACGAAGCGGACTGAATCCATACTGTTTCATATCGTCAATTGTTTTCAGTGCAAGATACTCTGTCGGGATGATGATATCAGTATCGATATCATCTCCGAGTACCCACACCTTTCCTGTAAATTTATCCATAGTTCACCTCAAAATATATAAGTTCTTCTCTGTGTAAGTTACCTCTTGTTCCTTTCACCTTACAGATCAGATGCAAGTGCGATCTCCCCCTTAATTGCTGATGCAGTAACTGTTGCTGCGGATCCAAGATACACTTTTGAACTTGGGTGTCCTGCACGACCCTTGAAATTACGTGTTCCTGTACTGATCAGAACTTCATTTTCACCGATAACTCCCTGACAGCTTCCCCAACAGACACTGCAGTTCGGATTCATTACAATTGCACCTGCCTCCATGAAAATGTCAAGAAGTCCTTCCTTAAGAGCCTGACGATAAATTGTCTGGCTTGCCGGAACAACAAGGAAACGGACCTTATCTGCAACTTTCTTTCCTTTGATGACTTCTGCTCCGACACGAAGATCTTCAATACGTCCATTATTACAGGAACCTAAAAATGCTTCATCAATCTTAATTCCACGCACTTCCTTTGCCGGACTTAAATTATCTACAAAATCAGGTTTTGCCACAACCGGTTCCACTTTAGAAAGATCGATTGTATACTCTCTGATATAATGCGCATCCGGATCACTGTGAAATACAGCTTTCGGCTCACGGCCATGCTCTTTCAGGTATTCCATTGCTTTTTCATCTGCCTCAAAGATACCTGTCTTGGCTCCGGCTTCTACTGCCATGTTGCAAAGTGCGATACGATCACTGATGCTCAGTGTCTTTGCTCCTTCTCCTGTGAACTCCATCACCTGATAGTTACATCCGTTCGCACCAACCTGACCGATAATTGTCAGGATCAGGTCTCTTGCATAAACACCTTCCGGAAGTTCTCCGATCAGATTGAATTTCACGGATTCCGGAACGAGTACCCAGGACTGTCCTGTCACCATTCCATAAAGGAAGTCTGTACATCCGACACCTGTACCGAACGCTCCGAGTGCTCCGTAAGAACAAGTATGGCTGTCAGCTCCGAAGATCAGTTCTCCCGGACGGACATAGTTCTCCATCATAACCTGATGGCAGACACCCTTTCCTTCCCAGAAGTCAATTCCGTTCTCTTTTGCAAAATCTCTCATCTTCTTCTGAGATGCCGCTGTCTTCGGACTGTCTGACGGCACATTATGATCCACAATGAATACCAGTTTCTTCGGATCTGCAATACGAGGATTCTTTAATTTGTTATTATACATATCCACAGTAAGATGCGTCGTTCCATCATTACTCATCATTCTGTCCAATGTTACTGTATGGATATCTCCCGGTTTTACGCTGTCCACACCGGCTGCAGCAGCGATGATCTTCTCTGCGATTGTCATTCCCATAGTTCTAGTCCTCCTTATTCAGTGAAGCGATCAGTCCACCCTGATTCAGAATATTCTGCATATACTCCGGCAGCTTTGTACAGGAATAAGTCTTTCCATTCGCCTCAGCTGTTCCGTCAGACATGCGAAGTTCCATTGTATCACCTGTCTTCACCTCATCCGGAAGCTCCTTACAGACAATGACCGGAAGTCCGATATTGATTGCATTTCTATAGAAGATTCTTGCAAATGATTTCGCAATGACAGCCTGTACTCCAAGTGCTTTGAGCACACCCGGTGCCTGCTCTCTGGAGGATCCACAACCAAAATTCTCTCCTCCGACTACGAAATCTCCCGGTTTTACTTTTTTCGCAAAATCCGGATCCAATGATTCAAATGTATGGCTCTTCATCTCATCTAAGTTCGGCAGAAGCAGATACTGGGATGCGATGATCTGATCTGTATCAAGATCATTATGAAATTTAAAAATTGTACCTTTTTCCATAATAATAATGTCCTTTCTGTTGTCCTGTGGATAAATTGTATCAATTTAACGTGATGAAGTCCATGAACTATTTTAACAAATCTTCATCTTATTTTGCATTGATTTTCTATATCATACTTCCACTTCGAATGGCAGAAGATCTAAAATATCCTTCTTCTGTGAAACTTCCAATCCTTTTGCCGTAAAGCTGAAACAGAATACAATGGTGTATTTTCTCCTAGTTCAAATATTCTTCTAATGCAGGATATTCTGATATATGATCCCTGACATACGTTCTTTTGAATGCAGCAAACGCCGACTTTCTTCTCAAAAGTGCTTTTAACTTTCTTTTTACCAGCTTTGAGTCTGGCTGGTTTCTTAACAGTTCAAGATTGTCAAATAGAAGATTCATCTCTTTCTGTAACGACTTGAACCTCATGCTGCTTTTTTCTACCCTCATTCCAGTATTTTTCAAGTTAAACACCTCGGCAATCAACATCATCGTCCGTTCTGTCTCCTGATCTGAAGGATTCACTTTGCTAATCAATTCAATATTCTCCTGATTACAGTGAAATATAATCTTCGATTCCGGATCTGTCTGACAACAATCAATAATTCCATCATCATATTTGCTCTGATTTTTCACACTGTTACAGTGTCCACAAACCCAAAACAGATTGTTCCAGTCAAATTTTCTTTCAGGATACTTTCCATTTTTATGTGGGAGTAAATGTTCAATCTGCGGATCCTGAAGTTCTTTTAGTTCACAAATATAGCACTTATCGTGAAAATCTTCTTTCAGTCTTTCCACTACATCCTTTTCACTATAATTTCCGTTCTTCTTAGCCGCTTCCTCTTTCAATGATGCTGGTGCTGGGAATGATCGTTCCACTTTAACCATCTACATCCTCCCGTTCTTCAAACTGCAGTTTCTGTCTTTGGTACTCTGTCGTTATCCCAAGTGCAAGATAATCAGGTATCTCATCCAAATACATCTCTAGTCTTGTGATTTCTTCGTAATCATCATCCGTCAGATTCTTCTTCTCCGTTAATTCTTTATACCGTTCAAATTTTGTTCTTAACTCTTCTGACATCATATCTGCCTTAAAATATCCCTCTACAATTCCATCATAGGGAACATCTGAAAGTCCATTTTTAACCAGAATTTTTTTCTCAAGATCATAAATAACAACGTCTGGTAAACTGTTTAAAACAAAAGGTGAATGTGTTGTTACAATAAATTGAATTTTGGGAAATATAGTTGTCAGAAGATCCAGAATCTTCCTCTGTAATTCCAAATGTAGATGTGTCTCAATCTCATCAATCAGAACAATTCCCGGAAGATCATATCGGAATTTTCTTCTCGAATGTTTTTCCATCCGAATGATAAGATCTACAACAATATCCAAAATTGCTGCATAGCCACTGGATAATGTGTTAAAATCATACTGTTCTTTCCCCGGTTCTTCAATGTGAAATTTGAACGTATCCTCATCAAATTCCAAATGAAGTTCCTCATTTTCAAAAATACGTTGTAACAACTTTTCAAAATTGTCAAACCAGTCCTGAATACCTGCTGCCTTCTCCCTTTTACCACCGGATATTGCAAGTGCCTGTGTCATCTTCAGATCCAGAAGATATTTTATAAAATTCTTTCGTGGGGTTTCCTGAATAGAGTAGGTATCTTTCAATTCCACTTTTTCTACATGTTGAGGTACATCAGCTGAAAATACACGATCAGCTTTATAATATGCAAGAATGAATTCTCCTTTTTCAAATGCCAGACGAAATTCATCTTCCGAACAATTAAAATCTACTTCTAAACTTTGTTTGACTTCGCTAATTCGTTCTTGATAAGACGTGATTCTCTTTGCCATCCCTTTAATGTCTCTTGTCGAATAATTCTGTTCCTCTGCGAATCTCAAATTACCATAATCTGTCTGAAGATTTTTGTTTGCCTCCATAGGATTGTTTGAACATGCCAAACGAGCTAACATCTTAGATAAGCTATTTAAGACTGTAGTCTTCCCACTTCCGTTTTTCCCTGTAAAGATCAAATGCTTTCTTTCATTTTCTGAAAGAGAAATTTCTGTATAATCTAAATTTCTTACTTTTTCCAAAATCAAATTTTTAATAAATATTTCTTTCATACAGCCTCCTGTACTAATATTCTGTTTCCCTGCATTCATTATACACTATCTTCGGAGATCAATCATTACAAATCATACAATTATTTTCCATTTGTCTCATTATTTCAACCGCCTGGTCACTTAATTCCATGTAAAATCATTAAAAGTGCAAAAAACGAGACAAACCTGTTCACACTATTTGCAGGAGGGATTAGAACTATGCCAAAACGAACACCTACTACCGGAGAGAAGAATCTGATCGGCAAAAGGCTCATTGAACTTCGTCGGCAACGCCATATGTCACAGAGACTTTTAGCTTACAAACTCCAATTGCGCGGATATGATATGGACAAAAATGTAATTACACGAATAGAAACCAACAAACGTTACGTTACAGACATAGAATTGAAAGCTCTAACTGAGATCTTCGACGTTTCTTATGAATATCTCATTGAGGGAAAAGACATCCTTGAACCTTAACGGATGATAGAAACGGAGGTGAAACTATGGCAAATATTCAACTTGCGGATAATCTACGGCGTTTGAGAAAGCAATATAACTACACACAGGCTCAGATCGGCAAAAAGCTGCATATCACTCATCAGGCTTATTCTAATTATGAAACCGGCGTACGTGAACCAAACCTTCATCTTCTTGCTGAACTATCCTGGATCTATCACACCTCTGTCGACTCGCTTATCACTCAGTACTGCAATGCAAAGAATCCATCATCAGTTGAAGTAAAAAACTATTTCTGTATTAAAATTGAAAATAGTGAAAACGACATTCTTCTTACAAAAAATGAAGTGAATTTACTTTTGAAATACCGTTCTGCTGGGGAAGCTGAACGTAAACTCGCACATGAAGCTTTAGATTTTACTGAACGTTGATTTCTATTTCAAAAAGAACTGAACCCATTGACATTAATTATCTGGGTTCAGTTCTTTTTTATCTCTACTTTCTTCTACGCTGATATTGCATTTCCTGTATACAGCTGATAATACTTACCTTTCTCTTCAATCAACTGGTCGTGTGTACCTCTCTCGATAATCCTTCCCTGTTCAAGTACCATGATACAGTCAGAATTACGAACTGTTGACAAACGGTGTGCGATCACAAAGGTAGTACGGCCATGCATCAGCCGGTCCATACTTTCCTGGATAATACGCTCTGTGCGGGTATCGATCGAGCTTGTTGCCTCATCCAGAATCAATACCGGTGGGTCTGATACTGCCGCACGGGCAATCGCAAGAAGCTGTCGCTGTCCCTGACTTAAGTTTGCTCCATCTCCGGTGATCACCGTGTCATACCCTTCCGGAAGTCTGCGGATAAATCCATCTGCATTTGCCAGCTTTGCTGCTGCAATGATTTCTTCATCTGTTGCATCCAGCTTTCCAAAACGAATATTATCTTTCACTGTACCAGTAAACAAATGTGTATCCTGCAATACGATTCCAAGAGAATGTCGAAGATCTGCTTTCTTGATCTTGTTAATATTAATTCCGTCATAGCGGATCTTACCATCCTGAATATCGTAGAAACGATTGATCAGATTTGTAATTGTCGTCTTACCGGCTCCTGTTGAACCTACGAAAGCAATCTTCTGCCCCGGTTCTGCATATAGCTTCACATCATGAAGGACGATTTTGTCATCATTGTATCCGAAATCCACTCCGTCAAATACAACATTTCCTTTTAACTCAACATAATCAACAGAACCATCTGCCTGATGTGTATGTTTCCATGCCCAGTGGCCGGTACGTTTCTCACTTTCTGTCAGTTTTCCATTCTCTTCTTTCGCATTAACTAATGTAACATAACCTTCATCCACTTCCACTTTTTCATCCAGAAGTGTAAAGATACGTTCTGCACCTGCGAGTGCCATAACAATCGCATTCAGCTGCTGGCTCACCTGGTTGATCGGCATACTGAAGCTTTTATTAAATGTAAGGAAACTTGCCAGACCGCCCAATGTAAATCCACCGATATGGTTAAGAGCAAGTGCACCTCCAACGATTGCACACATTACATAACTGATATTTCCAATCTGCGCATTCATAGGACCGAGGAAGTTTGCATAAGTATTTGCACGGTCTGCGCTTACAAACAGATCCTCATTCAACTTTTTGAATTCTGTCTTACTTTCTTCTTCATGACAGAATACCTTCACAACCTTCTGACCGTTCATCATTTCTTCAATATATCCGTTGACCTTACCAAGATTCTTCTGCTGCTCAAGGAAATATTTTCCACTCTGTCCGGCAGCTTTCTTTGTTCCCCAGATCATGATCGCAACCATAACCATCGTCACTGCTGTCAGTGGAATATTCAAGATCAGCATACTGATAAATACACTGACAATTGTAAATCCACTGTTGATAATCTGCGGAATACTCTGGCTTACCATCTGTCTGAGTGTATCAATGTCATTCGTGTAGATTGACATAATATCGCCATGCGCATGTGTATCGAAATATTTAATCGGAAGTTTCTCCATGTGACTGAACAGATCATTTCTCATGTTCATCATCATTCCCTGTGTCACATTGATCATAATTCGGTTGTAAGTATAAGTTGCCACGATTCCGACTCCATAAAAACAAGCAACTTTTCCGATTGCATGTGCAAGCGGTGTAAAGTTCGGTGTATCACTGGACAATAAGAACGGTGTAATGTATTTATCAATCAAATCTCTTGTGAACATTGTTCCCTGAACATTTGCAATAACTCCTACAAAAATAAGGATGAATACTATAATGCAATGAAATTTATAATCCCGGAAAATATAATCCATCAGACGTTTAAGTAATTTCCCAGGATTTTCCACTCTATTCTTTGGTTTTCCCATTGGTCCGCGCATTATGCTTCACCTCCATTTTCATCAAAATCTCCGCCTCCCTGTGTCTGAGACTCATATACCTCGCGATAAATCTCATCTAACGCAAGCAGTTCATCATGTGTTCCGAATCCATGAATCTTTCCTTCATCCATCACAATAATACGGTCTGCATCCTGAACACTGGATACACGCTGTGCAATGATCAGCTTTGTCGTATCCGGAATCTCTTCACGGAATGCACGTCGGATCTTCGCATCTGTTGCAGTATCAACAGCACTTGTACTGTCATCAAGAATCAGGATCTTCGGCTTCTTTAGCAATGCTCTTGCAATACAGAGTCTCTGCTTCTGACCTCCGGACACATTGTTTCCGCCCTGTTCAATATGCGTATTATATTTATCCGGAAAGCGCTCGATAAATTCATCTGCACAGGCCAGTTTACATGCCTGGATACACTCTTCATCTGTCGCTTCTTTGTCTCCCCAACGGAGATTGTCTAAAATACTTCCTGTAAATAAGACATTTTTCTGAAGCACTACAGACACCTGATTACGTAGCACCTCAAGATCATATTCTTTTACATTTTTTCCACCAACCAGAATCTCTCCGTCCGTCACATCATACAGACGACTGATCAGATTGACCAGACTTGTCTTCGCACTTCCGGTTCCTCCGATAATTCCAATCGTTTCTCCGGAACGAATCTCCAGATTGATGTCTTTGAGAACCTTCTCTGCACTGTCTTTCTTATAGGAAAAGTCAACATTTTTAAATGTAATGCTTCCGTCTGCGACTTCATATACCGGATGCTCTGGATTGTGAATATCTGTTTTTTCATTCAGCACTTCCGCAATACGGCGCATACTTGCCATACTCATGGAAATCATAACGAAAACCATCGAAAGCATCATAAGACTCATAAGAATATTCATACAATAGGCAAGAAGACTCATCAGTTCTCCGGTTGTAAGAGAATCCACAACAATCATCTTCGCACCGAACCAGCTGATTAAAATAATACAGGTGTAAACTGTAAACATCATGATCGGTGCATTCCAGATAACATTCTTCTCTGCTTTTACAAAAATATCATAAATATTCTTACTTGCGCGTTTGAATTTACTTGTCTCTTCCTCTTCTCTTACATATGCCTTTACAACGCGGATTGCAGAAACATTTTCCTGAACAGACTCATTCAATGCGTCATATTTTGGAAACGCCTGCTGAAAATATGCAGTTGCATGACGGATAATAAAAAACAAAATAATTCCAAGAATCAAGACTGCCACAAGATAAATACTTGCCAGCCTTGCATTGATTGCAAATGCCATCACCATCGCACATACCATACTTGCCGGTGCTCTCATCATCATACGTAACATCATCTGATACGCATTCTGCACATTTGTTACATCTGTTGTCAGACGCGTTACCAGTCCAGCTGTACTGAAATGATCAATATTTGCAAACGAATATGTCTGAATCCGATCAAACATTGCATTTCTCAAATTCTTTGCGAAGCCTGTAGAAGCCTTTGCTCCATAACGTCCTCCTGCCATTCCGGCAAGCAGACCTAAAAATGCTGCTACGATCATGATCCCACCCACTTTATAAATGTGGTGGATATCACCCGTATTAACCCCTTTATCAATGATCGATGCCATCAAAAACGGGATCAATGTCTCAAATAAAACTTCAAGAATCATGAAAATCGGTGTCGCGATCGATGCTGCCTTATACTCTTTTACTTCTTTTAATAAAGTACGAATCATGAATTCTCTCCTCTCATTTTTCTTAGATTGAGATGAACTTTATGAGTCACTCTCAAAAATGCCTGTAATTCTTCTTCGGTAATTCCTTCTTCCAGTTCTGCGTCCATTCGCTTGAAAATCTCTCCAAGCTTTTCGTGGCTTTCGCGTCCTGCCTCTGTCAACATAACCTTTTTCAACCTTGCATCACTCTCAACCGAAGCACGACAGACGAGTCCTTTCTTCTCTAAAGCCTGAATGATATTCGTCACTCCCGAACGGCAGATTCCAAAATACTTCTCTATGTCTTTCTGATAAATCTCTGCATCCTGATGTTCATAGAGATAACGCAAAATCCATCCATGCATAAGGGTTACTTCATCCAACCCTTCCGCTTTTACTCTCGCCTCAAGTAATTTTGAAATGGAACGATCCATTTTATGTACCTGTGGACCGATATGAAAATGTTCTTCACACAAAATTGTAATCCTCCTTTCTATCTTCACACGCAGGAACTGTTTACCAGTGAATTGTTCATTTGCGAACAGTTCTTGCATAAACAAGTTTATCACTTAGTTTTTTATTGTCAATAGAAAATATTGAGTTGTCTTCTATTTTTATTTTGCAAAAGAAAAGCTCACAGCTGATCATATACAACCAGCCGTGAACTTTTTATTCTAAGTTTCATAATATGAATCTATATTTACATTCTATCTCTCAGCACATGATACAACTCTGCTTCTGTATAATACTGATAAGGATTCACATAAAGGAAAGTTAAGATCCCAAACGTACATGCCCCCAGCAAATGCCAGCCGATAAAGGAAAGATCCAGCACAAACGCATCCCATTTATTCCCCATCATCATTCGTTTGCTCTCCGCAAAAATCTCCTGTCTGCTCATCTCCGGATGGTCGAGCAGAAGATACGGTACCATTGCATATTCATATCCTTTGATCACACCGGGAACAATAAATAACAGTGACCACAATGTAAGATAAATTGTTTTCAGAAGCATCGTCATACGTACTGTCTTATTGCAATCTCTTACCATACGGAAAATATCTTTCACATCCTGTCTTCCGTCTCTTCCATTTTTGAAAAATTTACAACAGCCGACAGTCATTGGATTCCATAGGAAATAGGCAATAGCCAGATATACAATAAATGAAATTACAACCACAACTGCTACAGTTGCTGCAATCCCAAACATTAGGATCGGATGAAAACCTTGTATCGAAGTTTCCACCTCACTATTCTTATTCTTTAGTGCATTATAAGAATACGTGAATCCATTTCCCAAAAGAAACGTATAAATCAATGCTGCAAGAACAGAATACCAATAATTCTGTTTCAACAGGAACTTTGCTCTTCCCTTTAATTCACTTCTTGTCCACAACATAAAAATCCCTCCTGATATCATTCTGTTGATCGAACTGATTGCTACATAATCATTATAGCATATTCTATCTTCCAGAAATATCTCAAGAGGGATATTTTTCTTAATCTTTTGATATCTACATACCATCCGGATACTCTACTCCTTCCGGTAGTGGATCCCAGTCATTCAATCCCAATGACTGTTTATATCTGGCACGATCCAATGTCAGTATTTCCACAGGCTCATTCAGATAATCCATGAGCTCTTTGATACCTTCCCGCGTCTTATTATTTACTTCGAAAATGCGCTCACATCCGGCATTCTTCATCCAAAGTCTCACCATATCAACATTTGCGTACGGTGAATCAATCTTTGTAATGATTCCGATCAATGGACGTTGGATAAAACATCTGCTTCCAGGTCCGAACAGATTGAACGGTTCATCTGCAGCCTGCACCATAGCAATCACGTCTGCCTCAAATGAAAAACAGGCAAGTCCAACACTGAAATGCTTAGACTCTGCATACTCTCCCGGAGAGTCGATCGTATCATCTTCTGTATTCGTATACTGTGTCTTCACATAATGCAGTTCTTCTCCCTTAAGAGCCTGCGTCAGTGAAGTCTTCCCCGCTTCACTTCTCCCCATCAAAAATATCTTTTTCATCCTGTTACGCCTCTGTCTTCTTAACTTCTATGAACCTCGCACACTGCAAAGCCAAGTCTCTCATTAAAAAATCGAACTACTTCTTCCACCGCTGTCTGTACCTGTGTCAATCCGCCGGTCAGAATCAGTGTCCCGCAGAATCTGTCCATAAATCCAATCTCAACATCTGCGCTCTTGAATGCTACATCTGCAGCAACCACAACTGCTTCCCACGGTGTAAAACGCAGAAGTCCGATAGACTCTCCTGTGTGATCCTCACCTTCATGAGTTCCAATATGTAATCCCAGATTCTGGTAAATAACCTCATCTGATCTACTGATAATATGCGCCATGCAGACTTCCTTCCCCGGCACGCGCACACGAGTCATACGAAGCTTCTTTCCTTTCAGATTCTCATAGTCATCATGAAACAGACGCTCCATGAGCTCTTCTCTCGTTATACGTTCCCGTTCCATAAGCGCACTTCCTATCGTTTTGTAATATCACAGACTACATAACCAAGAGAATCTCTGAAATAATCCACAACTTCTGTCAATGCAGATGTAACATCAGAAATCTCTCCTGTAATAATCAGTGTGCCTGTAAAACGGTCTGCGAATCCAAGATAAACATTACCGCTTTTCACTGCAATATCAGATGCGATAACTGCTGACTCCGGTGGAGTCATATTCATAACTCCAATTGCAGAAGAACGATAATCCAGATGTGGATTTAATCCGAGTTTCTGATAAATAATCGGAGCCGGACCTCCCATTACATGTGCAAATGTAATCTCCTTACCTGCAACTGTTTCCTGTACAATTCTAATCTGTTCTCCGTGATCATTCGCCATCTGTCAGTTCCTCTCTTTCACATAGATTCTGTAATTCTCATTCATACAATCCTGTATGTTAATCCACTAACATTCTCTGTTCACAGCTATAAACTCTCTTACTATAAATAATACTATCTATATGCCTTTCTGTCAAGGAGATTCCAATAAATCTCAACACACTTTAATTAAGAATCAACAAAATCCAACTGTTTTATTTGTGAAAACAACAAAAACGCAAATTTCTTTTTTATATAATAAGAAAAAAGGGGAGTTTTTCACCTGCAATACACAAACACACTTCATATAATTTCTGCAAATGAAAAACTTCCCTTTATTTTAACTATTAACTTCTATCAATTTACACTTCTTCTGCAATCTCTCTTGCTACGAACACACCACTTGCTGATGCGTGGGACAATGAATGTGTCACTCCACTTCCGTCTCCAATCACATACAGGCCCTTGTGTTTTGTTTCAAGATGTTCATCCAGTTTCACTTCCATATTGTAGAACTTAACTTCTACACCATAGAGCAGTGTATCATCATTTGCTGTTCCAGGTGCGATCTTATCCAAAGCGTAGATCATCTCAATGATTCCATCAAGAATACGTTTCGGCAATACAAGGCTCAAATCTCCCGGTTCTGCGGAAAGTGTCGGTGTCAGAAAACTCTCTGCAATACGTGCCGGTGTACTTCTTCTTCCTCGGATCAGATCACCAAAGCGCTGTACAAGAACGCCACCTCCAAGCATATTAGACAGGCGCGCAATACTTTCACCATATCCATTACTGTCTTTGAACGGCTCTGAAAAATGTTTCTCCACAAGAAGCGCAAAGTTTGTATTCTCTGTCTGCTTCGCCGGATCTTCATAGCTATGTCCGTTTACTGTAACGATTCCGTTTGTATTCTCATTTACAACGATTCCATTCGGATTCATACAGAATGTTCTGACTTTATCTTCAAACTTCTCTGTTCTGTAGACAATCTTGCTTTCATACAGTTCATCTGTAAGATGTGAGAAAATAACTGCCGGAAGTTCCACACGGACTCCGATATCTACACGGTTGGATTTTGTTGTGATATCGAGATTTTCACATACTTTTTCCATCCATTTACTTCCGCTTCTTCCTACAGAAACGATACATTTCTTACATTCATCTACACCATCTTTTGTAATCACGCGATATCCGCCGTCAATCGTTTCCACATCATCTACATGACAGTTAAAACGGAACTCTATAGTATCTTTCAACTTTGCATAGAGATTCTCAAGAACAACATAGTTGATATCTGTTCCAAGATGACGAACAGATGCATCCAAAAGATTCAGCTTATTCTGCATACAGAGTTTCTTAATATGTGTTCCTGATGTGGAATACATTTTTGTACCCTCACCACCAAATTTCACATTGATCTCATCTACGTAATTCATCAGCTCAATTGCTGTCTCTTTACCGATATACTCATACAATGTTCCACCAAAATTATTTGTGATATTGTATTTTCCATCTGAAAATGCTCCTGCTCCACCGAATCCACTCATAATCGCGCATGTCTTGCAGTTCACACAACTCTTAATCTTCTTTCCATCGATTGGGCATTTTCTCTTCTCCAGTGGATTGCCGGCTTCAAATACCGCCACCTTCAATTCCGGTGCTTTCTCTGCCAGCTCATAAGCTGCAAAGATTCCCCCAGGTCCTGCACCGATAATAATTACATCATAATTGCTCATATATTTTTCTCCTTTCAATTACTTTCTTGTTTCTTAACTACACTACTCTTCGTCTCTTAATTTCAAGATTCCGACAATCAGCGTCTTCATATCATCAAAAATATAATCAAACGCACCGGCCTGACACATATTTATAATGACCATACCAACCGGAACAGCAAGGATCATCCAGATCACGCCACCAATTCGATATCCAATATAAATCAAAAGCAGTGTAACCAGCGGATTCAATCCGACACTGTCTCCGACAAGCTTCGGCTGGATCAGCTGTCTGACGATTTGCGTAATTGCATAGATCACAACAAGCATAATCGCACGTTTATAATCTCCCATAAAGACTGCATATATAGCCCATGGAATCATCGCAGTTCCTGTTCCAAAAAATGGTAGAAAATCTAGAAATGCGATCAAAAATGCAGACAATACAAAGTAATGGACTCTCAAAAATCCAAGTCCTACAGCCAAAATCAAAAATACAATTCCCATGATCTTAAACTGTGCCTTGAAATATCCACCAACCGCATATTTCAGGTTATCTATCACCATGATCATTCGTTCAGTTACTGACTTTGGCGCAATCTGTTTAATCCATGTTACAACTTCTTCTCGCTCTGAGATAAAGAAATAAGAAGACATAACCGCAACGATTGTTGATACCAGATAACTTGGCACACGCTTTGCGATATTTCCTGCGGCACTTACCGTTGGCTCACTGATTTTTGACATCAGACTTCCCATCGTGTCATCCAAATTCGCAACAGTTGTCGTCCATCCATTCTGGATTCCATCCGGCAGTTTGCTAAAAATTCCAGACATAGAACTTCCAATTTGATGGAGTCCTTTTTCGAGCTGCACATACATTTCCGGAAAGTCTTTGATCAGACTGCTGACTTCTGAAACCAGCCAACTGACAGCAAAGTAGCCCAGCGTCCCCATCAACGCCAGGACTCCGATAATAATCAATGCGGAGCCTAATTTTTTTCTGATCTTCAAACGTTTTTCTAACCAGTTAACAACCGGTGTGGCGATGGATGCAATGATCCATCCAACCACAAACGGCATGAGAAATCCAAGTAATTTCCATCCGATCAGTACAAATCCGACTGTTGCTACTATGCTGAAAAGCAAGCTTACGGCAACTTGCCAGTATGGGCGCTTATTTGTCATCCTCTGCCCCCTCGTCATTTCCATATCCGAGATATTCTGTCTCAATCAATTCCCAAATCTCATCTCTTCCCTGTTTTGTCTGGGATGAGAATGGAATTACTTTTGTTCCAGGAACAAGCTGCAGACCTGTCTTCAGCATTTTAATATGCTTCTGTACCTGACTGCGTTTAATCTTATCAAGCTTTGTTGCGATAATGATCGGCTGATATCCCTGATCCAGGATCCACTGATACATCATTTTATCATTCGCAGATGGATCATGACGGATATCGATCAAAAGGAATACTGCCTTAAGCTGTTTTGATGTATGCAGATAACGCTCGATCAGTTTTCCCCACTGAATCTTTTCCTGCTCAGAAACCTTTGCGTATCCATACCCTGGGAGATCGACCAGATACATTTCCTCATTAATCATATAGAAATTGATTGTCTGTGTCTTTCCCGGTGTTGCTGAAATTCTTGCATAAGACTTACGGTTCATCAGTGCATTAATCAGTGATGATTTTCCTACATTTGATTTTCCCGCAAATGCGATCTCAGGCTTATCGTTTTCCGGAAGAACGCTTGTGATTCCACAAACTGTTTCCAAATTTATATTTTTAATGACCATGTCGTTTACTCCTCCTTTCATTCTATTTTATTGCAATCTACTGTCAGAAGCAATCTTTTTATCTTGTCAGTGCTTTCTTTAAGACTTCTTCCATTGTCTCAACCGGAATGATTTCCAATCCTTTTGTAATTTCAGAAGAAAGTTCTTCCACATCTGCTGTGTTCTCTTTTGGAATAAGCACGGTCTGTATTCCTGCATTTTTAGCAGCAAGAAGTTTTTCTTTCAATCCTCCGATTGGAAGCACACGACCTCTCAAGGTGATTTCTCCTGTCATTGCGAGATCTGCGCGGACTTTCTTGCCTGTCACAGCAGAAAGCATTGCTGTTGCCATTGTGATTCCGGCTGATGGTCCGTCTTTCGGAACTGCACCTTCCGGAATGTGCACATGAATATCATGCTTCTCGAAGAAATCTTCTGCGATTGCATATTTTTTGCTTACAGATCGAATATAACTGATTCCGGCACGGGCGGACTCTTTCATTACATCTCCAAGCTGTCCTGTCAGCATGATTTCTCCCTTGCCCGGCATTACATTTACCTCAATCTGAAGCGTATCTCCTCCGACGCTTGTCCATGCAAGTCCACGTACGATACCGACCTCCGGTGCTGCATTTGCCATCTGATAAGAATATTTCTCTTTTCCAAGGAATTTATGAAGATTTCTATCTGTCACAGTAATCTTCTCTTTCTCAGTTGTAAGAAGCTCTTTTGCCGCTTTACGGCAAATATTTCCGATTTCACGTTCTAACTGACGAACACCTGCTTCTTTCGTATAGTTATGTGCGATCTTCCAGATTGCTTTCTTGCTAAAGCTGAGCTGTTCGTCTGTAATCCCATGTTTTTCCAATTGCTTTGGAATCAGATGTTCTATTGCAATATGAAGTTTCTCGTTTTCTGTATAACTTGTGATCTCGATGATCTCCATTCTGTCCAGGAGTGGTCTTGGAATCGTCTGTAAGGTATTCGCCGTTGTGATAAATGTAACCTCTGACAGATCCAGTGGCACTTCCAGATAATGATCGCGGAACTTACTGTTCTGCTCACTATCCAGTACTTCAAGAAGTGCGGAGAACGTATCCCCTTTATAGTCTGTACTTACTTTGTCAATCTCATCCAGAAGGAGTACCGGATTCTTCACACCTGCTGTACGAATTCCATTTGCAATTCTTCCTGGCATCGCTCCGACATACGTCTTACGGTGACCGCGAATCTCAGCTTCGTCACGTACTCCTCCTAAAGAAATGCGCACAAACGGTTTCTTAAGAGAACGTGCCAGAGACTTGGCAATAGAAGTTTTACCTGTACCCGGAGGTCCCACCAGACAAAGGATAGGACTTTCCCCCTTCTGTGTCAGTGTTCTGACAGCCAGGAATTCCAGGATTCTTTCTTTCACCTGTTCCAATCCATAATGATCTGCCTCTAAAACTTCTTTCGCATAGTTGATATCTGTATTATCTTCTGCACGTTTGTTCCACGGCATCTCCAGGATTGTCTCAATATAAGTACGGATTACTCCATTTTCTGCCTGAGAACCGATTGTATTCTTAAACCGTCCAATTTCTTTATGAAGCTTTTCTTTTACTTCTTCCGGTGCATCTAATTTGCTACATGCTTCTTCGAACTCATCTGCATCTGAAAATGTAGTATCTTCACCTAATTCCTCGCGAATCACCTTCAGCTGTTCTCTTAAAAGATATTCTTTCTGATGCTTATCTACTTTATTTTTTACTTTTCTCTGAAGTTCTTCTTTGATCTCCATGATCTGCATCTCATTCACAAGCTTCAATGATAATTTCTCATATCTACTCCAGAAATCCAGCTCTTCCAGAAGTTCCTGTTGATCCTTGTACTTCAATGGAATATTCGCAGCCACTTCATTTACCAGACGTTTTAAATCAGTAATATCGAGAATTTCTGCAACAGATTCTTTGGAAATCTTTCCATTCTTTGCTGCATATTCTGTAATAATTTCCTTCAATCCGCGCATCATTGCTTCCGCATTCAGATCATCCGGAATCGTGATCTCCTGTTCTTCCAGAACTTCTACTTCTGCACGAAGATAAGGATCTGTCTCTTCAATTTTCTTAAGAACCGCACGGTTCTTTCCTTCCACGAGAACCCTTACAACTTTCTTTGACAACTTGATCAGCTGCTTCACAGATGCAACTGTTCCAGTCTCATAGACATCGTCCTGTCCGGGGTTCTCTGTCTCTATTGATTTCTGGGCAACCAGAAATATCTCCTGCTCTTCAACCATTGCCTGTTGAATTGCAGCGATGGAGCGTTCTCTGCTCACATCAAAATGAACGATCATCTCCGGCATGATTGTTAATCCTCTTAAGGCAACCATAGGGAGACTTCTTGTCTCGTTGTCCAATTCAATTCCTCCTCGTTAGAAAAGGCGGGTAGGATGGTACTCCCATCACTCCCGCCTCGTTTTATACTCCGCAACTGTTTGCAGGATTCCTGTATCCAGTTACTATTTGCTCTCAGATGTCAGGAATGATTTTCTTTCCTCACCATCACGAGTATACTTCGGTTCTTCCAGTCCAAGAACCGCTTCCTTCGTAATGCGGCATTCCTTGATTGTCTTATCTGACGGTACTGTAAACATCGTATCCATCATGATATTCTCCATGATCGCACGGAGACCTCTCGCACCTGTCTTACGCTTCAATGTTGTCTCTGCTATTTCTAACAGAGCATCTTTATCAAATTCAAGCTTCACGCCATCCAGCTCCAGAAGCTTCTGATACTGTTTTACGATCGCACTTTTTGGCTCTGTAAGAATGCGTATCAATGCATCCTTATCCAGAAGATCCAATGATACTGTCACCGGAAGTCTTCCGACCAGCTCAGGGATCAAACCAAACTTTACAAGATCCTGTGGAAGTGCTTCCTGAAGAAGTACATCCATATCGTACTCATGTTTTGATGCGATCTCTGCATTGAATCCGATTGATTTTCTATCGATTCTTGTCTCAATGATCTTATCGATTCCTTCAAAAGCACCACCACAGATAAACAAGATGTTCGTTGTATCAATCTGGATCAACTCCTGATGTGGATGCTTTCTTCCGCCCTGCGGTGGAACAGACGCAACTGTTCCTTCGATGATTTTCAAAAGTGCCTGCTGAACACCTTCTCCGGAAACATCTCGTGTGATGGATGGATTTTCTGATTTTCTTGTGATCTTATCAATCTCATCAATGTAAATGATTCCGTGTTCTGCACGCTCGATGTCTCCGTCTGCTGCCTGAATCACCTTAAGGAGAATATTTTCAACGTCCTCTCCTACATATCCTGCCTCTGTCAGTGCTGTAGCATCTGCGATTGCAAATGGAACATTCAGCACTTTCGCAAGTGTCTGTGCCAGAAGTGTCTTACCACATCCTGTTGGTCCAAGCATCAGGATATTACTCTTCTGAAGTTCTACTCCAAGATCCTGTTCTGCCAGAATTCTCTTATAATGATTGTAAACTGCAACAGAAAGAACTTTCTTCGCCTCATCCTGTCCAATCACATATTCGTCCAGAAAAGCTTTCATCTCTTCCGGTGTCAGGAGATTAATATCGTCAAGTGCAGCTCTGTCATTAAAATCTAATTCTTCCTCAATAATCTCGGTACAAATAGCAACACAGTCATCACAGATATAGGTTCCGCTCGGTCCTGCGATCATCTTACGAACCTGGGACTGTGTCTTATTACAAAACGAGCATCTTACGATATCCTCAGTCTTTTTTCCTGCCATATTCTGTCACCTCAATAACCAATTAATGGTTTACTATTACTTCGTCGATCAGACCGTACTCTTTCGCCTCTTCTGCAGACATGAAATTGTCACGCTCTGTATCCTGCTGGATCACTTCCAGCGGCTTTCCTGTATTTGCTGCCAGGATCTCATTCAATTTCTTCTTTGTACGAAGAATATGTTCTGCTGCAATCTGAATCTCTGTTGCCTGTCCCTGTGCACCACCGGATGGCTGATGAATCATGATTTCAGCGTTCGGAAGGGCAAATCTCTTTCCTTTCTTTCCACCGGAAAGCAGGAATGCGCCCATGCTGGCTGCCATACCGATACATACTGTTGAAACATCACACTTGATGTACTGCATTGTATCGTAGATTGCCAGACCTGCTGTTACAGATCCTCCCGGGCTGTTAATATACAGCTGGATATCCTTATCCGGATCGTCTGCCTCCAAGAACAGAAGCTGTGCAACGATCACGCTTGCTGACACATCATTTACTTCTTCTCCGAGGAAAATGATACGCTCCTTTAAAAGTCTTGAATAAATATCATAGGAACGCTCTCCGCGGCTTGTCTGCTCAATGACATAAGGTACTAAACTCATATGCTATCCTTCCTTTTCTATATGATTGTCGCTAAAGAGAAAAGGCACACCTGATATACAGGCGCACCCTCTCAAGAAATCCAATAAATGATTAGCCTTCTACAGATGCATCAACGATCAGAGTAACTGCATCCTGTACTGCAATATCCTCTTTCATCTGCTTCTTCTCGTTCTCACCCATGAACTCTTTCAGCTTCTCAACTTCCATCTTGTAAGACTCAGCCATCTTAGCTAACTCTTCATCAAGACGCTCATCAGATACTTCAATATTCTCTGCTGCTACGATTGCTTCAAGAACAAGTCTTGTTCTGATTCTCTTCTCAGCCTGTGGCTTAAGCTCTTCCATCATCTTCTCTTCTGAGAGACCTGTGAACTGGAAGTACTGCTCTACGCTGAGTCCCTGCTGCATAATGCGACGTGCAAAATCATCAGCCATCTGCTTAGCCTGAAGGTCAACCATTGGTTCCGGAAGATCAATCTCTGCATTAGCAACTGCCTGCTCTACAGCCTGATCTTCTTTCTTAGCCTTTCCTTCGTTCTCTTTACGCTCTTTGATCTGAGCCTTTACTTCTGCTCTGTAAGCATCAAGTGTCTCAGCCTTCTCGGAAACGTCAGATGCGAACTCATCATCTACTTCCGGAAGCTCTTTTGCTCTGATTGCATGTACTGTACATTTGAATACAGCTTCTTTTCCTTTCAGATCTTCTGAATGATAATCTTCTGGGAATGTAACCTTAACTTCTACTTCTTTGTCGATCTCAGCTCCGATCAGCTGCTCCTCGAATCCCGGAATGAAAGAACCAGATCCGATTGTCAGTGGATAGTTCTCACCTTTTCCGCCTTCGAATGCAACACCATCAACAAATCCTTCAAAATCAAGTGTAACATCATCTTTATCTGCTACAGCTCTGTCTGTAACCTCAACGATTCTTGCATGCTGCTCACGAACCTTCTCGATTTCCTCGTCAACTTCCTTCTGTGTTACTCTTGTAGAGTATTTGTCAACTTTAAGTCCTTTGTACTCTCCAAGTTTAACTTCCGGTTTAACTGCAACTTCTGCTGTGAAGATGAATGGTTTTCCCTTCTCAAGCTGAACGATATCAATTGTCGGCTGGGAAGCAATCTCAAGTTCACTCTCATCATATGCTTTTGCATATGCTTCAGAGATCATGCGGTTTGCTGCCTCATCATAAAATACTTCCGGTCCGTACATCTTCTCGATCATCTGACGCGGAACTTTTCCTTTACGGAATCCCGGAAGGCTGATTTTGCTGCGCTCTTTTAAGTAAGCTGCCTGCAGTGCCTTCTCTACTTCTTCAGCTGAAACTTCGATTGTCAGCTTTGCCATATTATGCTCTAATTTTTCTACCTGTAAACTCATTTTCTTCCTCCTTGTTTATAAGCAAATTCTTTACTTATCGAACGAATTAATTTCTTAAAAGTATACATTCGCAGTCATTGAAACAGTATAGCATATAAAGTCTCATATTTCCAGTGTTTTTTCCACTTTCCTATATCTTTTACATGTTTTTTTACATTTTTCTGACTACTTTTTCTAATTTTATTCCTCATATACAATAGATTCTGCTATTTCAGAAGCTTTTTCATTGCCAAAAAGCTGACGGATCAGTTCCAGTGCGAATGGTATCGCTGTTCCCACACCACGGCTTGTTGTGATATTTCCATCTGTGACAAAGGAACAGAACTTTGCTTCTTTACAATTCAGCTGTTCTTCCATCCCCAGATAACAGCATGCTGCTTTCTCTTTCAACAATCCAAGTGCTCCGAATACAGTCGGAGCTGCACAGATTGCTGCGATTCTATTTCCCTTTTCATTGAACTTGCAAAGTAAGTCTGCCAGACCTTTATGCTCTTTTAGATGCAGTGTTCCCGGCATACCTCCCGGAAGTACAAGAAGTTCTGCGTCATCAAAAAATGCTTTCTCAAACAATTCATCCGCTTCCACCTGTATTCCATGTGCTCCGTCAATTTGCAGTTTTCCCATAACAGAAACTGTCTCTACAACCGCTCCTGCTCTTCTCAAAAGATCCACTACAGTTAAACCTTCTACTTCTTCAAAACCGTCTGCTAAAAATACAACTACTTTCTTCATCCAATACTTCCTCGCTTTCCGATGATATCTCAACAATGATTTCATTTTACTGCGTGGATAAGTCGTTCGTCAAGTCAAGATAGTACTCCTCTCACCATTGCCTTTTTGTATTTCACGTATTATGATGTAAGTGTCAAAAGTATAAATTGCGTTTGTGCTCGCACAAATAAGCAATTTATACTTTTGACACTCACTTCATATTATTATAGTATAACTAATCAACACCAGGAGGAATATTTAGTTATGGAAATAGAACGCAAATTTTTAATACAAAAACTTGAGGAGCTTCCATTTTCTCCTTTCAATCATCCGCACAAAGAACTGGAACAAGGCTATTTGTGCACTGCTCCTGTCGTAAGGATACGCAGAGAGGATGACGATTATGTTCTCACCTACAAATCCAAGGGGCTTATGGCCCGTGAAGAATATAACCTTCCTCTTACCAAAGAAAGTTATGAGCATCTAAAAGAAAAAGTCGACGGACGCATCATTCATAAAACACGCTATGTCATTCCTATGAGTTGTGTCTGCCCGGAAAACGCAGACTTCTGTTCCACTCCGCTTTTTCTTGAATTAGATATCTTTCATGATGACCTTTCTCCACTGGTTCTCGCCGAAATCGAATTCCCGGACGAAGAAACAGCTAACACCTATCCCGCACCAGAATGGCTGGGTGAAGATGTAACTTTTAGTTCCGCATACCATAATAGTACGTTGAGCCGTATGTAACCCAAGAGCCGGAACAGTTACCGTGTGTGGTAGCTGTTCCGGCTCTTGCTAATATGCGAAACAAAATGTATTCTAATCTCAATCCGCCATACGGATCATCTTCACAACTTCCGGCATCTCTTCTGCCTTCTGCGCATACTCCGCCTCAGTCATCTCACCTGTGATAACAGCGAATTCTCCCTTGACATCATCTGCTTTGACAATTTCAACCTGTCCAAACAATTCTTCTATACGAGCTTTGAGTGTTGTTTCTTCACCATTAATTCTGACGAAGAATCTTCTCTTCGCATCCGCATTCGGTACAAGTTCGAGTGTCTTACTCTCCCATCTTGTTACAACAGTTCTGTGAAGGTGCTTTGCAGCGTCTACAACGTCTGCGACTACAGCGCTTGCTGTCGGGAGCTTACCGGCTCCACTTCCGTAGAACATTGCATCACCAAGCATATTTCCGCGGACAAAAACTGCATTAAATACATCATTCACATTACACAAAGGATGATTCTCTGAAAGAAGCATCGGTGCAACGATTGCAAAGAAAGATTCTCCTTCTCTTTTGCTGGATGCAAGCAGCTTGATTGCCATATTCATCTTCTTGGCATATTTCATATCTTCTGTTGTGATCTTTGTGATTCCTTCTGTATGGATTCTCTCAAAGTCCACATGCTGTCCTGCGATCAGAGATGTCAGAATTGCAATCTTTCTGCACGCATCATGTCCCTCAACATCTGCTTCCGGATTGCGCTCTGCGTATCCTTTCTCCTGTGCTTCTTTGAGTACTTCGTCATAATCAGCTCCCTCAAAGAACATCTTTGTCAGCATATAGTTTGTTGTTCCATTCAGAATTCCTGTCACTTCATCAATTCTGTCTGCTGTCAGAGAGGAATTCAGTGCACGAATGATCGGGATACCACCACCAACGCTTGCTTCAAACATGAAATTAATACTTCTGTCACGAGCAATCGCAAGAAGTTCTGCGCCATGTTTTGCTACCAGAGCTTTGTTGGATGTAGCAACGTTCTTACCTGCTTCCAGACAACGTTTTACAAATGTATATGCCGGCTCTACGCCTCCCATTGTCTCAACAACAATGTCTACTTCTGCATCATTTACGATTATCTCAAAATCATGTGTCAGAATCTCTTCTACCGGATCGCCCGGAAAATCTCTGAGATCCAGAACGTATTTTACATTTATCACATCCTGAGCTCTTTCATTGATGAGTTCGCCATTGGTTCTGAGGACCTCTACAACTCCTGATCCTACTGTACCGTATCCCATTACTGCTACATTTATCATTCTGCTTTCTTTCCTTTCTGTGCTTCTGCATCCATGCTCAAATATGCGTTAATAAAAGGATCAATATTTCCATCCATTACTGCACCTACATTGCTGATTTCTGCGTTTGTTCTGTGATCCTTGACAAGTGTATATGGCTGCATGACATAAGAACGGATCTGATTTCCGAAATTAATATCTCTAACCTCTCCGCGGATGTCTGACATCTTCTCTGCCTGTTCCTGCTGTTTGAGTACATACAGTTTGGATTTCAACATCTGCATCGCCTTATCTTTATTCATGTGCTGGGAACGTTCATTCTGACACTGAACCACAATTCCTGTCGGAAGATGTGTGATTCGGATTGCAGATGACGTCTTATTGATATGCTGTCCGCCGGCACCACTGGAACGATAAGTATCGACACGGATATCATCGTCGTTGATCTCGATATCGATATCTTCTTCAATATCCGGAATCACATCGCAGGATGCAAATGATGTCTGTCGCTTTCCATTTGCATTAAATGGAGAAATACGTACCAGACGATGTACACCTTTCTCGGAACGGAGATAACCATAAGCATTTTCTCCTTTAACCTCAAAAGTAACTCCCTTGATACCTGCTACATCTCCTTCCAGATAGTCCAGCACCTCGACTTCATATCCTCTCTTTTCAGCCCAGCGGCTGTACATACGATAGAGCATACTTGTCCAGTCCATTGCCTCTGTACCGCCCGCACCTGCGTGAAGTGTCACGATTGCATTATCCGCATCATATGGTCCGATCAGAAGTGTGCTGATTCGCAGTTTCTCAAAGACTTCCTCAAATGTTCCAAGTTCCTCTTCAATCTCTTCTGCGGCTTCCTGCTCCTCGTCTTCTCCTTCACTCATTTCAATCAGAAGAAGCATGTCTTCATAATCTGTAAATAATTGTTCAATCTCTTTTACAGAATCCTGAAGACCTTTCAATTCTTTCATTACATGCTGGGAAATCTCCGGGTCATCCCAGAATCCCGGTTCCTCCAGTCTCTTTTCTAATTCTTCGATCCTAAGCTTCTTTGAAGCGAGGTCAAAGTGAATCCCTCAAATCTTTCAGCGGTTCTTCATATGCAGTCAGTCTTGACTTCAGTTCATCCAGTAAAACCACCTTAATCACCTCTTTCATATATATACTTTGTCCTGCAAGCATTTTACATCTTTTTTTGAAATTTTGCTTGGCTCTGAACAGTTACAGATTATTTAATCTTTCTTCCACAACACTGTTTGTACTTCTTTCCACTTCCGCACGGGCATGGATCGTTTGGATAAATCTTCTTCTCCTCGCGCTTTTTCGGTGCACGGACTGCGCTGTCATCTTTGTTTGTTCCGGTTACTTTTGCGACCTCTTCTCTCTCCACTTTCTGCTCAACCTTAATGTGGAATAATGTACGGATCGTGTTTTCAGCAATTGCATTTGTCATTTCACCGAACATCTCATATCCTGTCATCTTGTACTCTACCAGTGGATCTCTCTGTCCATAAGCCTGAAGACCGATTCCCTGACGAAGCTGATCCATATCATCGATATGATCCATCCATCTTGCATCAATCACTTTCAGAAGTACAACACGCTCAACCTCACGAAGCTGCTCTGCCTCCGGGAACTCTGCTTCTTTGTTCTCATAAGCCTTCACTCCACGTTCTTTCAGAAGATGCTTTAACTCCTTCTGACTCATACTCTGGCATTCCTTCTCAGATGGGAGCTGAAGCTGTGGAATCACATTGTGAAGATTCACATCCAATCCTTTGATATCCCACTCTTCCGGATCTGCCTCTGTAGAAGCGAAACGATCTGTCATATTTTCCACATATTCTGTAATCATGCTGTAGATTGTATCACGCATGCTTTCTCCATCAAGAACACGGCGTCTCTCTTCGTAAATAATCTCTCTCTGCTCGTTCATTACCTGATCGTACTCCAACAGATTCTTACGAATACCAAAGTTGTTACTCTCGATCTTCTTCTGTGCTTTTTCAATCGCGCTTGAAAGCATCTTATGTTCAATCTGCTCACCGTCTTCTACACCAAGTGTATTGAAGATTCCCATCAGTCTTTCTGAACCGAACAGTCGCATCAGATCATCTTCCAGAGAAATGTAGAATCTGGACTCTCCTGGATCTCCCTGACGTCCGGAACGTCCACGCAGCTGATTGTCAATACGACGGGATTCATGTCTCTCTGTACCGATAATTTTCAGACCGCCTGCCGCACGCGCATCATCATCCAGCTTGATATCAGTACCACGGCCAGCCATATTGGTTGCGATCGTTACCGCTCCATGAAGTCCGGCATCAGCTACGATTGCAGCCTCCTGCTCATGATATTTTGCATTCAGTACATTATGCTTGATTCCCTCTTTCTTCAGCATCTTACTGAGAAGTTCGGATACTTCAATTGTAATTGTACCTACCAGCACCGGCTGTCCTGTTGCATGCGCTTCTTTAACAGCTTCTACAACTGCTTCGTATTTTTCTTTCTTTGTCTTATAAACAGCATCCTCAAGATCCACTCTCTGTACCGGCCTGTTTGTCGGAATTTCAACAACGTCCATTCCATAAATATCACGGAACTCTTTCTCCTCTGTGATCGCAGTACCTGTCATACCACTCTTCTTGTCATACTTATTAAACAGGTTCTGGAATGTGATTGTTGCCAGAGTCTTACTCTCTCTTCTTACCTTCACATGTTCCTTCGCCTCGATTGCCTGATGCAGACCATCAGAGTAACGACGTCCCGGCATGATACGTCCTGTAAACTCATCGACGATCATAACTTCACCATCCGGAGTTACAACATAATCCTGATCACGGAACATCAGATTGTGTGCTCTGAGTGCAAGGATAATATTATGCTGGATTTCCAGGTTCTCCGGATCCGCAAGGTTTTCGATGTGGAAGAATTTCTCTACTTTCTTCACACCATCTTCTGTCAGGTTAACTGTCTTCTCTTTCTCATCAACGATGAAATCACCTGTCTCTTCAATTTCTTCTCCCATGATGGCATTCATCTTGGAAAACTCACCGCTTGCCTCACCGCGTTCCAGCTGTTTTGCAAGAACATCACAGGCTTCATACAGAGCTGTAGACTTTCCACTCTGTCCGGAAATGATCAAAGGTGTTCTGGCCTCATCGATCAAAACGGAATCGACCTCATCGATAACTGCATAATGCAATCCTCTCTGAACCAGCTGTTCTTTATAGATAACCATGTTATCTCTCAGATAATCAAATCCAAGTTCATTATTCGTTACATAAGTAATATCGCAATTATAAGCCTCTCGTCTCTCGTCATTGTTCATCTCATTGAGAACAACACCGACTTTGAGTCCTAAAAACTCATGTACTTTTCCCATCCACTCAGCATCACGCTTCGCCAGATAGTCATTAACTGTGACGATGTGAACACCTTTTCCGTCCAAGGCATTCAAATATGCCGGAAGTGTGGACACAAGTGTCTTACCTTCACCAGTTCTCATCTCTGCGATACGTCCCTGATGCAGGATAATACCACCAATCAACTGTACTCTATAATGGCGCATTCCAAGACTTCTGTAAGCACCTTCTCTTACTACAGCATATGCTTCCGGAAGGATATCATCTAGAGTCTCTCCCTCTTTCAGTCGTTCTTTAAATTCTTTTGTCTTTCCTCGAAGTTCTTCGTCTGAAAGCGCCTCCATCTCCGGTCCCAGTGCCTCGATGCGATCTACGATCGGATAAATTCGTTTCAGCTCGTTCTCACTGTGAGTTCCGAAAATCTTTTCTATAATATTCATATTTCCGCAATTACTCCTTCTCTGAATTTTGATTTTGGTCTGAAATTCCACTCTGTTCTACATTCTATCACTATCCGCTCTTGAATTCAACAACTTCATAGAGTGTTAACATTCTCGAAGCACTAGCGTTATGCTCAACTGCCCTAATCTTTAAAGAGCCGTTTTACAAACTTCTGCATATGGAATTTTTCCTCCAAACAGATCAAGAGCGCTTCCGATTGTAAAGTCTACTTTTCCGCCGCTCTCTTTTCGAAATCTCTCCAGATCTTCCATTGATCCGATTCCACCGGCATAAGTGATTGGGATTCCGTCCCAGCTCCCAAGCATCCTTACTAATTCTGTTTCCATTCCGGCACCTTTCCCCTCCACATCTACACCATGGATCAGGAATTCATCACAATATTTTGAAAGCTCATTTAACACCTTGTGTGATAATGCAAGTTCTGTGAACTTCTGCCAGCGGTCAGTAACCACGTAAAATTTACCATCTTTTCTTCTGCAGCTAAGATCTAAAACCACATGTTCTTTGCCAACTGCATTTACTAATTTCTGCAGTCTCTCTTCATGAAAAATCCCGTCTTGAAACACATAAGAAGTCACGATCACATGACTTGCTCCTGAATCTAGATATTCCTGTGCATTATCTGCTGTAATTCCACCACCGATCTGCATTCCACCCGGGTATGCCGCCAGAGCTCCCATCGCCTGCCTTTTCGTCGCCTCGTAGTATTCTGATCCAACTGGATTTAAAAGAATTATATGGCCGCCTTTCAGGTGATCTTTCTGATACTGTCTTGCATACCATGCTGCATCCAGTTCTGACGTAAAGTTTGTGCTGGCCTGATTTCCTTCATCTTTCAGGCTTCCGCCCACAATCTGTTTCACTTTTCCATTATGTATATCAATACATGGTCTGAATCTCATCCTGTCTCTCCTTCTTTTAGAAAAATGCCGCAGTTCCGTTTCCGGCCTACGGCATATTGATCACTCGTTATTCTGCATCTTGTTCTGCACGCCATTCTCCTGCGTCAGATCATCGACTGCATCATCGACACCATTTGTGATATCGTCTGTAATATCATCCACGCCATCCGTTACATCGTCAACCGCGTCATCTAGGATACTATCTCCATTCTGGTCTCCCGCATTATTTCCGGTATTATTACCATTTTCTCCACTTCCATCATAGTTTTCACCGGATGTCGCATCATTGAGATTGTCATTCGCTGTTCCTGTGTTGTTTCCACAACCAGCGAGACTGCAAAGCATCAGTACGCACATCACACAGACAAGCAATTTTCTTATTTTCCTCATTTTTCGTCTTCCTTTCAAATAAATATTGTGTCTTTACTATCTGCAATTTTTCAATATTTATTCAAAAGAAATTTTTTACAGTTTTGTCGCTTTGCTGCGAAGTTTCTCCATCGCTCTGGCTTCAATCTGGCGTACGCGTTCTCTTGTCACGTTCAGTTCATCACCGATTTCTTCCAACGTATGTGTTTTTCCATCTTCCAGCCCAAATCTCAAACGGATCACCTGACGTTCTCTATCATTAAGGGACTCTAACAATTCCTTTACTTCTTCTTTTTGCACAAGCTGATTCATAGCATCTTCCGGCGTTGTTGCATCCTTATCTTCAACCATATCACCAAGATTATTCTCCCCATCTTCTCCTACCGGAGTTTCCAGTGAAACCGGATTCTGAAGATATGACAAAATCTCTTTTACAAATTCCGGTGATTTATCCTTCATCTCTGCTGCTATCTCTTCCGGTGTAGCCTCTCTTCCAAATTTCTGCTGAAGATCTTTTGAAATTTTCTGTACTTTCTTCATATTCTCTGCAACATGAACCGGCACACGGATTTCTCGTGACTGCTGATCGATTGCCCGCTGCATTGCTTCTTTGATCCACCAGGATGCATATGTGGAAAATCGATTTTCCTTTGTATAATCATATTTCTCTGCTGCATGCATGAGACCAATATTTCCCTCCTGGATCAGATCCATGAGTGTAATCCCTCTTCCAGTATAATGTTTTGCGAGAGATACCACCAGGCGTAGATTCCCCTCTTCCAGCTTTCTTCTTGCATCCTCATCTCCTGAAGCACTTTTACACCCAAGGTCCCTTTCCTCTTCTTCTGACAACAAAGGGATCTGTCCAATCTCATTCAGATAGATTTTCAGCGGTTCTGTTACTTCTGTTCCTTCCGGAAGATTTAAATCTTTTTCCATTCTAGTAATCCTTTCTATCTTCAGTCCTAATTCAAGAATGCCTCGGCATTCTTGCTGCGAGGTGGGAGTCATCTCCCAGCTGATATATTTTTCTACGTCTCTATAATCAGCATAAACAATTATTTACAGTTTTTCTATAATCTGACCATTTCTGTACGACGCCAGCAGCCATTCAAGATCTTTAATCTGTTCTTTTAATTTCCTTCCAGCGTCGGTGTCACCAACAAGACGTCTCTCGTTCACTCTGGTCACTACCACTGTCTCTGAATGAATGTCATTTTCTTTCTTAATTGCTGCTTCTGTAGACTCAAATGGTTCATGTGCTACCAAAAGTAATCCATACGAATTATAAACCAGCGTGTATCCTGCAATTCCGGTTTCTTTCTGATATGCTCTTGAAAATCCCCCATCAATAACCATTACTTTACCATTACACTTAATCGGACTCTCGCCATCTTTTCTCTTAACTGGCACATGACCATTTACAATGTGTGTATCCTCTTTTGGATCCAATCCAAATTCTATCATGATATTATCCACAACTGTCTCATTTTCAAGCAGAGCATAGTATGGATTTTTCTTTTCTACATGTGTTTCCTTCTCTGCAAGAAAATATCTTTCAAAAGTCGCCATCTTATTCTTTCCAAATAACGGTGAGTCCGGATGTAGCCAGATATACCACATCGTATCTTTTCCATCTTCCCGCTCCTTTGGATCCAATGCAAAAAATCCTTTCCTTACATAACTTTCCAACACATCATACAAGGCCTTTCCACGATATTTCTTTCCGAAAATTTCTACTTCTTTCAGGTTCCCCTTCGCATCTAACGGTACACATCCATGATACAACAGATTATTGTTATATACCTTATACAAACCACCTTTCGCAAGAAGGAAACGCATATGTTCCTGTAATTTTTCACATCCCACAAAAGCATGCACCAGACGATCCATAATTTCGTCCTCTTCTGAAGTCAGTTTATATGGGTTCTTTGGATCTATTGTTGGGAAATTTGTATCCAGAAGCTTATATTCTTTTCCTTCCAGATTAATCGTACCTTTCTGATAATCAATCTTATGCAGTAACGCACGATTCTCCAGATGGAATCCTTTCTGCCTCTCTATAATCTGACCTTCTACTTTAAACTGGATAATTGAAATCGCTTTATGTATTCTCAGATTCATCTGCATCTCATCAGATTCCGGTCTGTCAGTACCTTTCAATTTAAAACAGGTGCATGGATCATCCTTGTACATCCTCATAGCAAATGTAGCCAGTGGAAGCAAATTGATACCATAACCATCTTCTATAATATCCAGGTTTCCATATCTGGCGCAGATACGGATCACATTTGCAATGCAGCCCAACTGTCCGGCCGCTGCTCCCATCCATACAACATCATGGTTTCCCCACTGAATATCAACAGAATGATATTTCAGCAGCTTATCCATAATAAGATGCGGTCCCGGTCCTCTGTCATAAATATCACCGACAATATGCAGATGATCCACAACCAGACGCTGGATCAGTTCCGAAATTGCTGCAATAAATTCTTCTGCCCGTCCGATCCTGATAATCGTAGATATAATTTCATTATAATAGGACTCTTTGTCACTGACTTCCGCTTTCTCGGTAATCAATTCTTCGATCACATAAGAGAAATCCTTTGGCAGTGATTTTCTCACTTTAGATCTTGTATATTTACTTGCTGCACGCTTACTTACTTCTATCAGACGATACAGATTCACTCGATACCAGTCATCCATATTCGACTCCGTCCGCTTCACCTGTTCCATCTTCGCTTTCGGATAGTAAATCAATGTTGCCAGTGCTTTTTTGTCCTTTACACTCATTGTATTACCAAAAACATCTTCAATCTTGCTTCTCACGGCACCAGACCCATTCCTCAGAACATGGGAAAAAGCTTCATCTTCTCCATGTACATCCGTCAGAAAATGTTCTGTCCCCTTCGGAAGGTTCAAAATTGCCTGCAGATTAATAATCTCCGTAGATGCAGCTGCAATTGTCGGATAAAGATCCGACAACCTGTCTAAATAACGGTTTTCCATATTTTCCATATACAATCTCCTCCAGACCCGAAATCTTCCCTTTACCGGGATCTATTTACCGGATCTTGTTCCCGCCGGTTTACCGGCTATTATTCATCCAGTACTAAAACTGAATCACATCCCCCATGTCATACATGCCAGCTGGCTGTCCCGCAAGGAACTTTCCTGCCTCGACTGCACCTTTGGCAAATACGCTTCTTGAATATGCAGTATGTTTAAATTCAATCACTTCATCTGTTCCTGCAAAAATCACCTCATGTTCTCCTACGATTGTTCCTGCACGAACTGCTGAAATACCAATTTCCTTTGCGTCTCGCTTCTTTCTCACCTGACTTCTGTCATATACATACTCGTATTCATTTCCCATTGCTTCATTAATAGAGTCTGCCAATGCAAGTGCCGTTCCGCTTGGCGCATCCAGCTTCTGATTATGGTGTTTCTCAACAAGTTCAATATCATAGCCTGCCGGTGCAAGTACTTTGGCAGCATCTTTCAAAAGCTTCAGTAACAGGTTGATTCCCATTGACATATTCGCAGACTTAAGAACTGCAATCTTCTCAGAACACTCATCTACCTTCTTTAACTGTTCGTCTGAAAGCCCTGTTGTACAAAGAACAACCGGAAGACTCTTCTTCACACAGTAATCTAACAATTCATCCACTGCTCCCGCATTGGAAAAATCAATCACTACATCTACATCCACATCACACTGTGTGATCTCCTCAAATACCGGATAATCATTTGGAATTCCTGTGAACTTGTCGACACCTGCCGCAATCACTGCATCTTCTTCATTCTTCACAATTTCTGTGATCATGCGTCCCATTTTTCCATTGCATCCGTGCATTAATATCTTAACCATCTGTATCTTCCTCCTGTATGAAACCTCAAGTATTCCATGATTTTTCAGAACTACTGTCTATCAGCATTACCTGTTTTTTCTTTCATTACACTCTTATTTTCCGAAATATCATATAAAAAAGAATATCACATTTGAGTTGTTATCTCAATATATGATATCCTTTTCACAAAGTTTTAAATAATGAAACAATCCACCCTTAGAATTCTTCCACACACTCCAGTTTACTGACGGAGACCTCATATGCGATTCTTGTCTCTGTTTGTGTCTCTGACAATTTCTTCACATACTCTCTGCTTTGGATTCTCCCGAATATTCTGACATGTTCCCCTACATCAAAGTTTGAAGCATATCTTGCATTTCTCCCCCAGCAGATACATGGAATATAATCAGATTTTCCATACGGTCTGTTCACTGCCAGCAGAATATCTGCAATTTCTCTTCCAAGAGGTGTTTTTCTGTAGACCGGACGCTTACACATATATCCTTCGAGAAGTATATGATTTGTTCTTGCTCCATCCGGTTCTTCCTCGATAAATTCTATTTCTCTCGCAAACACAGAAAGAACCAGTCTGTTTTTTGTCTCCTCATGACGATTATAGGATCTGAACTGACCAGACACCATTAAATATTCTCCACGGCAATCCTGTGTTACGTCAATGAGACGTTCTGATATCATGACCGGAATCCGGTCACAAGAGTTACTTAACCGCTTTACAAGAAGTTCTACCATATAGAAACCTTCTCCAAAGACCTCATGGCTGTATGTAAACTCTGATACCACCTCTCCAATAACTGTCACCTGGTTGTTTTCAATAATCTTATCTGACATAATTTATAATTCTCCCTTCCTCTGGCTGGTATTTTAAGTCATTACCTAATGTATGTCTTATTGTAATGAAATAGAACTATTTTTTACAGAAAAAGTATTCGACCTTTTTCGTACTTGAAATCGAATTCAAACTTTTTCTTGTAAATTTCATTTTTTGTGATAAAATAATGAAGTTATGTTACAGATAAATATTTTTTGTATAATAAGGAAGAGTGTTTAGATTATGAAAACAAAACGTGAAGATGTGAGAAATGTTGCAATTATCGCCCATGTTGACCATGGTAAGACAACTCTGGTTGACGAGCTTTTAAAACAGAGCGGTGTATTCCGTGAGAATCAGGAAGTAGAAGAACGTGTCATGGACTCTAATGACATTGAGCGTGAACGTGGAATTACAATCCTTTCTAAGAATACTGCCGTTCATTATAATGGTGTTAAGATCAATATCATTGACACACCTGGACACGCTGACTTCGGTGGAGAAGTAGAACGTGTTCTTAAGATGGTAAATGGTGTTGTACTTGTTGTTGATGCATTTGAAGGTGCTATGCCTCAGACAAAATTCGTTCTGAGAAAAGCACTTGAGCTGGAACTTCCTGTTATCGTATGTATCAATAAGATTGACCGTCCGGAAGCAAGACCGGATGACGTAATTGATGAGGTTCTTGAACTCTTTATCGATCTCGGTGCTTCAGATGAGCAGCTTGAGTGTCCTTTTGTATATGCTTCTGCAAAAGCTGGTGTTGCTGTCCTTGATCTCTCTGACGAGAAACAGGATATGAAACCACTGTTCGAGACAATCCTTGACTACATTCCTGCTCCGGAAGGTGATCCGGAAGCTCCGACCCAGATGCTGATCAGCACGATCGACTACAATGAATATGTTGGTCGTATCGGAGTTGGTAAAGTAGAAAACGGTACAATTTCCGTGAACCAGGATATGGTTGTTGTAAACCATCATGATCCTGACAAACAGCAGCGTGTAAAAATTGGTAAACTCTATGAATTCGACGGACTGAACCGTGTAGAAGTAAAAGAAGCTTCTTTCGGGTCTATTGTTGCAGTATCAGGTATCACAGATATTTCCATCGGAGATACTCTCTGCTCTCCTGAGAATCCGGAAGCCATTCCGTTCCAGAAGATTTCTGAGCCAACAATCTCCATGCAGTTTATCGTAAACGACAGCCCGTTTGCAGGACAGGAAGGTAAATTCGTTACATCCCGTCATCTGCGTGACCGTCTTTTCCGTGAGCTGAACACAGATGTCAGCCTTCGAGTAGAAGAGACAGAAAATGCAGACAGCTTCAAAGTATCCGGTCGTGGTGAGCTTCACCTTTCTGTTCTTATCGAGAACATGCGTCGTGAAGGATACGAGTTTGCAGTAAGTAAAGCTGAAGTTCTGTATCACACAGATGAAAATGGCAAAAAACTTGAGCCTATGGAACTTGCTTATATTGATGTTCCTGATGAGTTCACTGGAATTGTTATTGAAAAACTCGGTCAGAGAAAAGGTGAACTCCGCAACATGACTCCGTCAAACGGTGGATATACTCGTCTCGAATTCCTTATCCCGGCACGTGGACTGATCGGATACCGTGGTGAGTTCATGACAGATACAAAAGGAAATGGTATCATCAACACAAGCTTTGAAGGATATGCACCATACAAAGGAGATATCCAGTATCGTAAGCAGGGATCCCTGATCGCATTTGAGACTGGTGAATCCGTAACTTATGGTCTGTACAGTGCCCAGGAGCGTGGTACTCTCTTCATCGGAGCCGGTGAGAAAGTATATTCCGGTATGGTTATCGGACAGAATGGTAAAGCTGAAGATATCGAACTGAACGTATGTAAGACAAAACATCTTACTAACACACGTTCTTCCAGCGCAGATGAAGCACTTCGTCTGACACCTCCGCGTGTTCTCAGCCTTGAACAGGCACTTGACTTTATCGATACTGATGAACTTCTTGAAGTAACACCGGAAAACCTGCGTATCCGTAAGAAGATTCTGGATTCCAGAATGAGAAAGCGCAGCACGATCAATAAATAATATTCGTGTTTGAAGCTTATGCTCGCCGATCAAAATAGTATTCATTAATTATCTGATAATTTTAAAATCGTCCTAAAGTTTTGAAAATTTTCATAATTTTAGGACGATTTATTGTATACAGAAAATCTTTTTCATGTTATAATGTAACCATGATACAGAAGTAATCTAATCATTCTTCTGTATAATTTGAACAAAGGAGTTGAGCAGCATGAAATTTATTATCAGCGGAAAAAACATCGAGGTAACACCGGGATTAAAGGATGCTATCGAACAGAAATTAGGAAAACTTGAAAGGTACTTCACTCCTGAAACAGAAATCAATGTAACGCTCAGTGTAGAAAAAGGACGTCAGAAAATTGAGGTAACAATCCCAGTGAAGGGAAATATTATCCGTTCTGAGCAGACAAGCAATGATATGTATGTTTCCATTGATCTTGTAGAAGAGATCATCGAACGCCAGCTTCGCAAATATAAGAACAAACTGGTTGCTCGTAATCAGGGACATCCTACATCATATGCTCCATCAGGGAACAGCTTCAGAAAAGAATTCTTTGATTCAGAAGAAGAGACAACAGAAGACGATGAAGTCCGTATCGTTCGTACAAAGAAGTTTGGTATTAAACCAATGTTTCCAGAAGATGCCTGTGTTCAGATGGAACTTCTTGGACATAACTTCTTCGTATTCTCCAACGCCGAGACTGATGAAGTCAATGTAGTATACAAAAGAAAAGATGGTTCATTTGGTCTGATCGAACCAGAATTCTCATAGAACATATCGATTCAGTATAAGTAGATTTATTGAATGTTATATGACACACACTTAAAGGAAAGGAATCCCTGCCAGATATTCCGGCAGGGATTCCTTTCTATCTCACAAAACAACATCTTCTATGAGAATCATTCTTCATCAAAAATCTTAATTCCATCTTCTGTCCTTGCAAACCAACAGGTTGTCTCTTCATCCAGAACCACCTGGCCGTTTGTCCCTTCCATCAGTTCAGCCCGCAGGCTGCCCATCTCATCTGTCGGAACAAACACTGTCATTTCAACCTTATCTGTGTAAACGGGTTCTAGTTGATCCAGATTTCGATTTGCAATCAGATATTGGATTTTCCCCAAATCCGTATAATTCGTCTCAATTCCGAGTTTCACCCCATGAATCCTTGCAATGCTCTCACTGTTCTTCAATCCTTCGATCGTTGCTGCTGTATAAGCCCTGACCAGTCCCCCCGTTCCAAGAAGCGTACCTCCAAAATATCTTGTAACAATTACAAGTACATTCGTCAGTTCTCTCCCACGGATCACCTCCAGAATCGGCTTTCCTGCTGTCCCTGCCGGTTCCCCATCATCACTCATTCTTTCTGCCGCCGGATTCCTTCCTATAATGTAAGCCCAGCAATGATGTCTCGCATCCCAGTACTGCTTTCTTGTCTGCTCTAAAATCTCCATTGCTTCTTCTTCTGATGTGACCGGATACACCTCTGCAATAAATCTGGATTTCTTTTCAACAATTTCTCCATTTCCGCCCTTATATATTGTATGGTAGATTTCCATTTTCAGTCTCCCATTCTTTTTTGTATTTAATATACCATGTTTTTCTATATAAAACTGTATTTTTTCTTAAGATTTTCAGGAAAATTTGAACTTTTCAAATTTACCTTTATTTACATCGGTAAATTTGATATAATCATAGAAGTCAATAAAGGAGGATATTATACGTGAATTACGGAAAATCGAATCTTTCTAGAAGAAAAAAGCAAATTTCTTCTAAAAAGAAAAGGAAAAAGAAGCGAGTCGGCGTACGTTTTTTCAAAGCCCTCATTATTTGTTTTCTGCTTTTGATCGTCATTGGGGCAGCCGGAATTGGCATATATGTAAAAAAAGTGATTGACAATACACCGGAAGTCACAGCAAAGGACATTATGCCACAGGGCTATACAACGAATATTGTCGATTCCAATGGAACTTTGCTTGAGCAACTCAAAGACTCTGATTCTAACCGTGTTTACAAGAAATATGACGAGATTTCACCATACATGGGAAAAGCTTTTGTTGCGATCGAGGACGAACGTTTCTACAAGCATAATGGTATTGATATCCAGGGAATTATCCGTGCCGGTGTCAATGGTGTTGCACATGGCTTCCATTTCACAGAAGGAGCCAGCACATTAACCCAGCAGCTGATCAAAAATAATGTATTCCCTAATTTCATCAATGAGAGTAAGTATCAGCGAATTGAACGTAAAATCCAGGAACAGTACCTTGCACTAAAGATTGAAAAAGAGATGAGTAAGGAAGAGATTCTTGAAGCATACATGAATACAATCAATTTAGGTCAGGGATGCCTCGGAGTTCAGACAGCTGCACAGCGTTACTTTAATAAAGATGCAAAAGACCTGACTCTTTCTGAATGTGCAGTTATCGCAGCGATCACTCAGAGTCCGTCGAATCTGAATCCTGTCAGCAGCCCGGAGAATAATGCAAAAAGACGGGAAAAAGTTCTGAAAAACATGAAGGAACAAGGCTTTATCACAAAGGATGAATACGATGAGGCTATGGCTGATAATGTATATGACCGCATTTCCGAAACAGCGTCAAATACAACTGCATCCAAACCTTACACTTATTTCATCGATGCTGTCATAAATCAGGTTGTAGATGATCTTGTAACTGAGAAGAGTTATACAGAAACACAGGCATATAATCTGCTCTATAGCGGCGGCCTTACGATCAACGTTACACAGGATGCTGATATTCAGACCATCTGTGATGATGAAGTTGCTAATGTAGGGGATTATCTCAATGGTGATACAGAATATGGGCTTGATTACGCACTTACTATCCACAGGGCAGATGGTTCTTCTGAGAACTACAGCAAAGAACAACTTGCTTCTTATATTCAGACTGCATGGGGATATGACACTCCTCTTCTCTACGGTTCTGAAGAAGCTGCACAGGAAGCAGTTGATGCATTTAAATCAACGCTCAATATCAATGAGGCTGACGGAGACACTGTTGATGAGAGAATTGAGCTCTCACCTCAGCCGCAGACTTCTGTTGTTGTGATGGATCAGTATACCGGACAGGTGAAAGCCATCGTCGGTGGACGCGGCGAGAAGAATTCCAGTCTTTCTCTAAACCGTGCCACAGATTCTGCAAGACAGCCTGGATCCTGTTTCAAGATTCTTGCTGCTTATGCACCGGCACTTAACGAAGAAAAGATCACTCTTGCAACAACAATTGATGATGAAGAATATGAATATAAAAACGGACAGTCCGTAAACAACTGGGATAAAAAATATATCGGTCCGACACGTGTCCGTTATGGAATCGAACATTCTATGAACGTCCTTGCCGTTAAGACATTAACTGACTATGTTGGTGAAACGGAAAGTTATGATTATCTTCTTGATTTTGGATTTACAACACTGACTGAAGATGATAAATATTCACAGGCGAAAGCTCTTGGTGGTATCACAAACGGTGTATATAATATTGAGATGACAGCTGCCTATGCAGCAATTGCCAATGGAGGAACTTACACGAAGCCGATTCTTTACACACAGGTTCTAGATCACGAAGGAAATGTTCTTCTTGATAACACAACCCCTGAGACACATGAAGTCTTAAAAGACTCCACTGCTTATCTTCTGACAAGTGCAATGGAAGACGTTGTCAACGGTGCCGGTGGAACCGGTGGTTCTGCAAGACTGAGCAACATGCCTGTTGCCGCTAAAACAGGTACCAGCCAGGAAAGCCGTGACTTGTGGATTTCAGCATTTACGCCTTATTATACAGCGTCTGTATGGGGTGGATATGATGAGCATAAGACAATGGATCGATTAAGCCAGAACTGGCATCAGAAACTTTGGAGAAATATCATGGAGCGTATCCAGGATACAAAAGGACTTAAGTACAAGGACTTTGAAATTCCATCCTCTGTCGAAGAAAAGACTGTTTGTACTAAAACAGGACTCCTTGCCACAAGCAGTTGTCCTGCTATTACAGAGTATTTCTCAAAAGACAATGCTCCGACAAAGAGCTGCAGTGGTCATTATGTTGCCCCATCAAAAGATTCCAAGAAAGATGATTCTGAGAATTCTGATGAGAACACACCTGCTACAGGTACCGATTCTTCCGGAACAACGTCATCACCGGATTCTTCCTCTGGTGGAACAACAACCGAGCCCGCTACTGGCGGAGACTCTGGTGGAACAACCGGAACAACTACAGGTGATACTTCCGGCAGCACTACTGGTAGCGGCACTGGAAGCGGAAGTACCGCTGGAAGTACCGCTCAATAAGTAAATGATGCGCCGCAAGGCACACCTGAAAAGGAGAGGCTATACAAAACGCCTCTCCTTTTCGCATACTTATATAACTGATTGCTCTTGTCATCCTGTCCGTATCTCTCTGATACAGTTTTCTGCTATCTTGTTTTACGGTTAATATATCTTGCTTTATATTTAGAATATACAATCGTCTGATCTTTATATAAACTATAATATCCGGAAACCGCATAGCTGATCGATATCGCGATCAGATAATATGCTGCTCCTGAAAATCCAAACAGTTCGAATGAAATCAGCATTGCCGTAATCGGACAGTTCGTCACTCCGCAGAAAAGTGCAACCATGCTGGCTGCCGCTGCTAATTCCGGTGAAAATCCAAGTATTCCACCGGCAACACATCCAAATGTCGCACCAATACTGAATGCCGGTACAATCTCACCACCACGATACCCTGCCCGCATCGTAAGTGCTGTAAGTAACATTTTCCATAAAAAATCAAGTGGTCTTGCTTCACCCTTTTCAATAGCTCTTGCGATCAATCCACTACCTGCTCCCATATAATCTTTTGTATTCAGACATATTGTGATCAGAATGATCACTCCTGCTGCAACAACAATTCTAATATACGGATTTTTCAGATACTTTGTATACAGCTGCCCCACTGTTTTTAGCAAGATACAGAATAGAATACTTAAAATCCCACACCCCACTGCGATCAGTGCCATCTTAAGTCCTGACTCCACAGTAAGTCCCGGGATAGAGTGTACCGGAAATGTCTCCGGATCAATCCCCATTCCTGTTGCAAACTCTGCTGCAATAATAGATGCGATCACGCACGGAAGAAGTGCTGCATAATACATTACACCCACACTCACAACTTCCATTGCAAAAACGGCCGCTGCCATTGGTGTTCCAAACACGGCTGCAAACGCTGCACTCATTCCACACATAATCATCACATGGTGATCAAATTCATCTAAATGAGCCAGTTTTCCAAGCCAATTTCCAATACTTCCACCAAACTGTATCGACGCACCTTCTCTTCCTGCCGAGCCGCCGGTAAGATGCGTCAATAATGTTGACACAAAAATCAATGGTGCTGACAGAAACGGAACATCATCCTTTGATTTAATTGTAGCAAGTACCTGATTCGTTCCTCCGTCCTGCCTTCCTATCTTCTCATACATAAATACAATCAGAACTCCTGCAACCGGCAAAAGCATAAAAATCCAATTATGTGTATCCCTGTATTCCGTTGCTGCCTTGATACATCCTGCAAATACTGCACTCGCACCGCCTACAACCAGACCTGTCAAAACAGAAAGCCCCATCCATTTCAGAAAATTTCCCGTGTTCTGTCGGATCCTTTCATAATAATACTTTATTACTATTTTTGTATCATGAGAATGTTTTCGTTTTCCCATCTCCGCATTTTCTGTATTTTCTTTTTCTTCCATTTACATTTCCCCTCTTGTATTTCTCTTTTATTTCGAACTCTGATTACTTTCTTATGTTCAGATAGAATCCCTTGCCTTATTTATTATAAAATGATTTTCCTCACCATGCAACACAGAAAAAAAGATGGTTTGACACAACGAACGTTTCTTGTTCGTTGTGTCAAACCATCCTCTAAATCAATTATTTTTTACCTCTGCCTTATCATTTCATTCTTTTTATACTGCTTCTTCTTTTGGATTCACACTCTTGGATTCTCTGTCCTCTTTGAATTTATCATAATATGCAAACATTCCTGCAAGGAGTGTTCCTGAAATAGAATGCCATGTACAAGATACTGCACAGATGATTGCTGACTCCGGTGTGGATGCAAACTGTGCTGTTGTTGTTGCAAGGTTTGTTGCAAGTCCTGCATTCTGCATACCTACCTCAATCGAGATTGTTCTCTTCTTCGCTGTATTCATTCCTGTGAGTTTACCAGCTCCGTATCCAAGCAGATATCCAAGTCCATTATGAAGAAATACTGCCACAAAGATTACAACACCGGACTCAAAGAATTTACTTCCCTGTGAAGATACTACACCGCCGACAACACATGCAAGTCCAAGCACTGCGATACCTGGCATGACTTTCTGAAGTTCTTTGAATGTTTTATTTTTTCCTAACAGATAGTTGAGTAAGAATCCTATTGCTACCGGGAAGATAACTGTTTCAATAATGGATACAAACATAGGTAATCCTTTGATTGAAATATGTGTACCACTTGCCAGCAGTGAAACCATAAGTGGTGTCATAACTGGTGAGAGCAGTGTTGAAACTGTTGTCATTCCTACGGAAAATGCTACGTCTCCTCCACACAGATAAGACATAATATTGGATGACACACCACCAGGACAACATCCGACAAGGATCAGTCCCAAAGCGATTCCATCCGGAAGATTCAATGCCTTTGTCAGTGCAAATGCAAGGAATGGCATAATCAGATACTGAGCGATTGCTCCGATGCAAATATCAAACGGTCTCTGCGCCAGAATCTTAAAATCCTCTGTTGTTAATGTCAGACCCATACTAAACATAATCACTCCGATAATAATAGACTGACAGGTAAATTTATTGGATACCGGATCGACAAACAAAGCGTTGTTAACCCATCCCATCATTGTCGGGACAAAGAATGTCACTACTGCAATGGCAATAACAACCACTGAAGTATAATCTGATAAAAATTTGCTGACTTTTTGTAATGCTTTCATTACAATACCTCCTTAGGATTCTTGTTCACCTAAAATTTGTATTCTTCTTGAGATATATTCAAAGAAAAAAGTCCCTTTCCAGAACTCAATCTGAAAAGGGACGAATATAATCCGCGTTACCACCCTAATTCCGCAAAAATTAATTCTGCGACACTTCACATACCAACATATGCTATCCATATAACGGTGGATCCCGGCGAGGTTTACTTGCAACATGTTCATCTGCTTTCAGCCCGCTTCTTAGAGAGGATATCCTTACCCGGTTATTGTCTGTTCACACCAGCCACAGACTCTCTGAAAATAATGACGGATACGGTTTTGTTCTCATCAACGAATTTTGGTGAACTGTATTTTGTTTACTCTGACATTATAGTCCTCTGAAATCAGAAATCAAGAGTCTATTTTAATTTTTTTCTTGATCTATTTTAATCTTCTTGTCGTAAAAATTTATTTTCAAGGCTTAAATCCATCTGGAAAAACATTCTTTTTCCTGTTGTTCCCCCGCACTTTTCATGCTACACTGTATATAAGAATCATCGGATTTTGACTAGAAAACAGATAGTTACTGTTCATTGCTTTCTTTTGGAAGTGATGTTTTTTTTGTGATTTTATCTGTTTTCTTTCATTATTTTATCTGCTAAAGGGGGATTAGGGAATGAGTAATGAAATAGCGAAAAGACGAAAGCGAACAATTGAAATGACTCAGGGATCTCTTTGGAAAAACATGTTTTTCTTCAGTGTTCCTCTTATGTTTTCCCAGATTTTGGAAGTGATGTTCAACTTAAGTGACGTCGCTGTTGTCGGACATTTTGCAGATTACAAAGCACTTGGTTCTGTCGGCTCGACCACTACACTTGTCACACTGTTCACGGGACTTCTGATCGGACTTGGAAGTGGTGTCAATGTCCAGGTTGCCAACAAACTCGGTGCCGGTGATGAGAAAGCTACAAAAGAAACCATTCACTCCTCACTGATTATTTGTGCAGCAGCAGGTATTTTTGTCTGTCTGATCTGTCTGCTTTTTGCAGGACCAATGCTTTCCATGATAAATACAAAGCCGGAACTGCTCGATCAGGCTGTTCTCTATATGAAAGTTTTTGCACTTGGTATGCCTGCCACGGCAATTTATAATTTCGGTAACGGTGTCTTAAGCGCCCGTGGGGATACAAAACGTCCAATGTATTACCTTGCATTTGCCGGAATACTTAATGTCCTATTGAATCTGATCTTTGTTATCGTATTCCATATGGCTGCTGTCGGAGTTGCCACTGCCAGTGCAATCGCACAGTACGTTTCAGGAGGATTGATCCTGATCCATCTGATGCGCCGCGATGATATGTGTAAAGTCAGCCTGCGTAAATTACGCTATCATAACATTTATGGAAAAGGAATTCTTTATCTCGGTGTTCCATCGGGTCTGCAGAATGCGATCTTCGCGATTGCAAACCTTTTTGTTCAATCCGGTATCAACTCTTTTGATGCGATCATGGTTTCTGGAAATGCTGCCGCTGCGAATGCAGATAATCTGATTTACAATGTTATGTTTGCCTTCTACGTGGCCTGTTCCAGTTTCATGAGTCAGAACTGGGGAGCAGGGAATAAAGAGAGGATGAAAAAATGTTATTTCGTAGCACTTACCTATTCTTTCAGTGCAGGACTGATTCTCGGTGGATCACTCTTCTTCTTCGGACGACCATTCTTGTCACTGTTTGCTACGGAGCCGGCTGTCATTGCAGCTGGTATGCATAGAATTAGGATTATGGGATTCTCCTATGCATTCAGTGCCTTTATGGACTGTGCAATTGCATCTTCCAGAGGAATCGGCAAGAGCATTGCTCCTACATTTATTGTAATCATGGGATCCTGTGTGTTTCGTATTATATGGATCTATACGGTATTTGCTTACTTCCATACAATTCCATCTCTTTATCTGCTGTACATCTTCTCCTGGGGACTCACAGCGATTGCAGAAAACATATACTTTAAAGTTAGTTTCAAAAAAGTGCTTGCATAATAGATTTCCCAAAGAAAAAAGAGGGATTTCACAGATGTCCAACATCTGTAAAAATCTCCTCTTTTTTCTTTCTACTATTTATTCTGCACTTGTTATACTTTTATCAATCCTCAAGTACCAGCTTAGCTGCTCCGCAGATTCCTGCATCATTTCCAAGAGTAGCAAGCTTAAATTTCACATTCTTATTTGCAAAGAACGCTTTTTCCATAAATGGTTTTTCGATAAATGAAAGCAGAACTTCTCCTGCTTTGGACACTCCACCGCCAATTACAAATACAGCCGGATCCAGTACTGCTGCCATATCTGCCATTGCATGTCCTAAGTAATTTCCCATCTCTGTCGCAACTTCAATCGCAACTTCGTCTCCTTCTTTGACTGCATCGAAAACAGCTTTTGCTGAAAGATCTTCTTTTGTCAGGATTGTTGCACGTGTCTCATGCTCCATCTTCTTTCTTGCAAGACGAGAGATACCTGTTGCTGATGCATACTGCTCCAGACATCCGTGTCCGCCACATCCGCAAGTATCTGTCTCTTCCAGATTCACACACATATGACCAATCTCTCCACCTGCTCCGTTCTCTCCCGTCAGGATCTTTCCATTGATGATAATGCCACCACCAACACCTGTTCCAAGTGTGACCATGATCATATTGCGGTAACCAACACCGCCGCCTTTCCACATCTCGCCAAGTGCTGCGACATTCGCATCATTTCCAAACTCTGCTGTCAATCCTGTCAGTTCTTCCAGCTCTTTCTTTGCATTCTTATATTTCCAGCCAAGATTCGCAGAACCGTTGACAATTCCATCTACAGTAACAGGAGCCGGCACACCGACACCGATTCCAAGAACCTGTTCTTTCTCAATGCCGTGCTGCTCTAACTTACCGTTGATTGCTTCTGCAACATCCGGAAGAATCGCCGCACCTTCATTCTCAGTTCTTGTCACGATCTCCCATTTCTCTACAATAGCACCTGCCTCACTGAACAGACCAAGTTTAACCGTTGTTCCACCGATATCAACACCAAAACAATATTTCATAAATCTATCTCCGTTTCTTTTTATATTTCACATGAGAATGCGGTACTCCGTAACATTTGTACCGCATCCTCTGTTTCTCTTTTGTTTTATTTTCTTCTCTTTGCCAGATTCTCCTGCACACGTTTGTACAATTCCTGTGCAGCGTTGTATCCCATCTGCTTCTGTCTGTGGTTAACTGCAGCAGATTCTACGATGATCGCCAGATTACGTCCCGGACGGATCGGAATATTATGGCAGACAACTCGGTTTCCAAGGAATTCTGTATATTCCTCCTCCAGACCAAGTCTGTCGTATTCTTTCTCTCTGCTCCAGTCTTCCAGAGTAATGACCAGATCGATATTCTGTGTTTCTCTTACGCTCTGTACACCGAACATAGACTTTACATCCACGATTCCGATACCACGAAGCTCGATAAAATGTCTTGTGATATCCGGTGCAGAACCAACCAGTGTATCGTCACTGACTTTGCGGATCTCAACCACATCATCCGTCACAAGACGATGTCCACGCTTGATCAGTTCCAGCGCGGCCTCACTCTTACCGATTCCACTTTCTCCCATGATCAGAACTCCGACACCATATACGTCAACAAGCACTCCATGAATGGAAATGCACGGAGCAAGTTTTACATTAAGCCAACGGATCAGTTCTCCCATAAAGGAGGATGTCTTCTTACATGTACCGAATACCGGAATATCATTTTTCTGAGCAATCTCGATGAAGCTTTCATCCGGCTGAAGTTCATTGCTGAAAATAATACATGGTACTTTATGTTCCAGAAGTTTCTGATAAATCTCAACTCTTTTCTCTTCTGCCAAAGTCTCCAGATAGGCACACTCTACATTCCCTATAATCTGTACACGATTCAGATCAAAATGATCGAAAAATCCTGCCAGCTGAAGTGCCGGTCTGTTCACATCCGGAACAAGAACTTCACGTTCTGTGATATCTACTTCCGGAGTGAGATTTTTCAGATTCATCTTTTCAACGATATCGGTTAATTTCACACCACTCATCTTGTAATCTCCTTTTCCTGTATCTCTTTTCGTTTCAGACATGCTGCCTTGATAAGCTCAAGAGATATATGATATTTACTGCTCGCATAAATCCAACATTTCCCTACATGTCCCATCGCCTGTACATAAGTATATCATGATTTTCTTTTCGATAAAACCCTTAATCATGAAAGAATTGATAAACCGATTCTGCTGCCTTCTCATTCATTGACGGAAGCTGCGCCAGTTCTTCTACTGTTGCGCTCCGGATTGCATCCAGGCTCAGATAATGCCGCATCAATGCCTTTCTTCTGGCCGGACCGATTCCTTCAATATCATCCAAAACGGAATGTACCTGTCCTTTGCCACGCAGCTGCCTGTGGAACTCGATTGCAAACCGATGGGCTTCATCCTGAATTCTTGTGATCAGTTTAAATGCTTCTGAATTGCGGTCAATCGGGATTTCCACATTATTATAATATAATCCTCTTGTTCTATGATTGTCATCTTTCACCATACCACAGACCGGAATATTCAGCTTCAACTCATCAAGCACCTGCAATGCAATATTTACCTGTCCACGGCCTCCATCCATCAGAATTAAATCCGGAAATGTTGTAAATTTCCCAGCTTCCGCATTCTCCTCACGTTCTTTTAATCCATGTGTAAAACGACGCGTAAGAACTTCTCGCATGCTCGCATAATCATCCGGTCCTTTCACACTCTTGATTTTGAACTTCCTGTAATCATTCCGCTTTGGTTTTCCTTTCTCATAGACAACCATAGAGCCTACCGATTCGAAACCATTTGTATTAGAAATATCATATGCTTCCATACGGACAATCTGTTCCAATCCCAGTAAAGATGCTATCTCCTTCACTGCACCGATCGTGCGTCCTTCTTCCCTCTTTAGCCGCTCTTTATCTTTAGACAGAACCATCCTCGCATTCTCTTCCGCCAGTTCTACCAACTTTTCTTTTGTACCTTTCTTCGGCACACGGATCGTTACTTTCTGCCCCTTCTTCGCGCTCAGCCAGGATTCAAGAAGTTCCTGCTCTTCGATTTCTTCCGGCAGCATCAACTCACCTGGAAGAAAAGGGGTTCCTGCATAATACTGTTTGATAAAACTGTTCAGAATTTCAGATTTTTTATCCTCTTCGCTGATTCTCAGATAAAAATGGTCTCTTCCGATCAATCTTCCGCCACGGATAAAAAAGACCTGTACAACTGCATCTTCATCCTGACATGCAACTGCCATGACATCTCTGTCTTCTCCACTGGAATCTGTGATCTTCTGTTTCTGAGCCACCTTTTTCACACTATTTAATAGCTCTCTATATTCGATTGCTTTCTCAAATTCCAGTGCTTCCGAAGCAGCCATCATCTTATCTTCCAGATCTTTTAAAATCATATCAAAATTTCCATTTAGAAAACGGATCACCTCATCAATGGATTTCCGGTATTCTTCCTGAGAAATATATCCCTGACACGGTGCCTCACACTGCTTGATATGATAATTCAGACACGGACGCTCTTTTCCAATGTCTTTTGGAAGTGAACGATTACAGCTTCTTATATGATACAGCTTATGGATCAGATCAATTGTGTCACGCACTGCCTGTGAGCTTGTATAGGGGCCGAAATAACGTGCTTTATCTTTTTTCATCTGACGTGCCAGCATAATACGAGGGTATTCCTCTCCTGTTGTCACCTTGATGAATGGATAGGCCTTGTCATCCATCAGCATCGTATTATATTTGGGCCGATGTTCCTTGATTAGATTACATTCCAGAACAAGCGCCTCCAGTTCCGAATCTGTCACAATATATTCAAAGCGGCGGATATGTGTTACCATCTGTTCGATCTTAACCCCTTTATTCCTGCTGCTTTGAAAATACTGCCGCACACGGTTTTTCAGGCTGATTGCTTTTCCGACATAGATAATCTGATCCGTCTCATCATGCATCAGATAGACTCCCGGCCTTCCCGGAAGCTTTTTTAATTCTTCCTGTATATTAAAATTATAATTTTCCATAGATCCTATTTCTTGCCTCTGCTACAGACCAGCTATGTTCTTCTGCAATTTTGGAAACATCATCATACTCGAGTTTTTCTTTCACCACTCCATATCCGGATGCTCTCTTCACATGAACGGTTCCATATTCTGTCTGCACTTCGTCTATTTTCCGCTCAAGTCCATATCTTCTACAGAAATACTCTCTGACACCAAGTGTTGAGGTGTGTTTGAATATCAACTGTAGAAAATACTCCTTCTGCTCTGCCCTGCACATACATGTAAGCAGAATCCCCGGCCGGTTTTTCTTCATCTGAATGGAGGATGTGTAAACATCCAATGCGCCTTCTTTGATCAGAAGCTCTGTCGCATACCCGATTTCCTCTGAAGTCATATCATCCAGATTACAGCACAATTCCAGAATTTCTTCTTCCACCTTGTCTTGCGTTTCTCCAAGAATCGCACGCACACAGTTCAGTCTTTCATACTCTCTTTTTCCAAAACCATAACCGATTTCTTCCATCTGCAGAACCGGCATCTGTTCATACTTTTTAACAAAATGCTTCAGAAGTGCGGCTCCTGTCGGTGTACAGAATTCTCCCTCCAGGTCTCCTGCATACATTGGAATTTCTTTCATCAGATACGCTGTTGCCGGTGCTGGCACCGGAAGGATTCCATGTGCACATTTCACATGACCATATCCGACACGAACCGGTGATGCAAGAATCTGATCCACCTGAAGTTCATTCAGCAAATAGCAGACAGCCACAACATCAGCCACTGCATCCATCGTCCCAACCTCATGGAAATGGATTTCATCCATGCGCTGACCATGCGCCTTTCCTTCCGCCTTTGCAATCAATTTATAGACCGCAACTGCGTCCTGTTTTACCTGATCTTCAATTTCTAACCGATTGATCAGACGAACAATCTGAGACATCGAATGATGTCCGTGTTCTTGTGTATGCTTCTCTGGTTCTTCTGATTTATGTCCGATCTGCTCTTCCGTCTGCGTATGCGGATTCTCTTCTTCCTGTCCTTTCACAAACACACGCACCTGATATCCTCTGATTCCACCTCTTGTACACGCCACCAACTGATATTTTACCCCTGGGATTTTCAGATCATTCAACTTTTTCACCTGTTTTACAGGTTCTGAAAACAACTGCAATAATGAAGCCGTCAGCATATCCCCTGCTGCTCCCATCCCACAGTCTAAATATAATGTCCTCATTCCTTCGTTCTCCTCTCTATGTGATTGATCCGGCTTGCAAGAAATCCCGCGCCAAATCCATTATCGATATTTACAACACTCACTCCACTTGCACAAGAATTCAACATAGAAAGAAGCGCTGATACGCCACCGAAAGATGCTCCATATCCAACACTTGTCGGAACTGCGATCACCGGGCAATCCACCAGTCCTCCAATCACACTGGCGAGTGCTCCTTCCATTCCTGCTACAGCAATAATGACACGAGCTTCCATTAATTCGCCGAGATGTCCAAGCAGACGATGTACTCCTGCGACGCCTACATCATATAAACGAATCACTTCATTTCCAAGTGTCTCTGCTGTTCTTGCAGCCTCTTCTGCAACAGGAATATCGCTTGTCCCGCCTGTTGCCACAACTATTTTCCCATCTCCATCCTTTATTGGAGCTTCACCTATAAACCCAATCCGGCTGACTTCATCATATTGAAGTTCCAGGCGTTCTCCCACGTAAATCGCTGACTCCTTATTCATTCTTGTGATCAGGACTGCTTTCTGTCCCTTTTCCTTCATTGCTTCTGCAATCCGGAAAATCTGTTCCGGTGTCTTTCCTTCTCCATAAATCACTTCTGCCACACCCTGGCGCATGGCTCTGTGATGGTCAATCTTGGCAAAACCAAGATCTTCAAAAGGCTCTTCTTTTAACTTCAAAGCTGCCTGTTCTACATCCATTGTTCCGGATGCTACCTGTCTTAAAAGATCTATCATTTCCTTTTGTTCCATCTTTTTCGCCTCATTCTAATTCTTCTTATCCAGGGTTTCATTCATACTTCCCATTCTGTACCCTGTTAGATCCATTGTAACATAAGTGAATCCGAACTGCTTAAATTGTTTTACAATATCCTCACGGACTTCTTCCAGAAGCAACTTCAAAAATTCTTCCGGCATTACTTCAATCCTTGCCATCCTTCCATGCATACGGACACGGAATTGCCGGAAGCCATGTTCAAGCAATAACTGTTCTGCGTTTTCCACCATGATCAACTTCTCTTTGCTGATTGTTTCTCCGTATACAAATCTTGAAGCCAGACAGGCAAAAGATGGCTTTTCCCAGGTTGAAAGTCCCATCTCTTTTGACAATTCACGAATCTCCGCTTTTGTAAGTCCTGCTTCGCGCAGTGGACTTTTTACTCCTAATTCCGCCACAGCCTGAAGCCCCGGTCTGTAGTCGACAAGATCATCCATATTAGAACCTTCTGCAACATAAGCAATTTCATTTTTCTCTGCAATTACTCCAATCTTTTCAAACAATGCATGCTTGCATAAATAACATCTGTTCGGTGGGTTCTGAGAAAATCCTTCAATCTTCATTTCATCCACCTGACAGACCTTATGACGGATATCTTCTTTTTTGCAAAATGCAATTGCCTCATTTAGTTCTCTCTTTGGAAAGGAACCGGATTGTACTGTGATCGCCATCACATTATCTCCCAATATCTCATGTGCCACCTTTAATAAAAATGTAGAATCAACTCCACTGGAAAATGCAATCGCAACACTGTCCAGTTCTTTTATGTACTCTTTTAAATGTGCTAATTTATTATGTAATTCATCCTGCATCTTTTTCCTCCTGTCTTGTTACTGTTCTGATTTTTTCTATCAATTGTAATTCTTTTCATACAAAAATGCACTCAATTACAATTTCATAAATCCTCATAATCAAGTGCATTTATTATACTATGTAAAGCCCGGTTCAGGTCAAGTTAATTTGTATTGCTTCATTAATTCTATTTCATGATATCTCATGGTTTATAGTTCCATCATTCCGGACATAATGCATCCTCCGGAAGCACCATTTTGTTTCAATTCTTCCCACTGTTTTTCATCAAACTTGATTCCACCAATCGCATATACCGGAACACTCACAGTACTGCAGACATCTTTTAAGAATCCCAGCCCTCTCGGTGCCAGGCCTTTCTTGCAATCTGTAACATAAATATGTCCTGCTGTCATGTAAGACACACCAAGTCTTTCTGCTTCCTTTGCATCTTCCACTGAATGAACGGAAGTACCGATTCTTTGAAATTGTTCTTTCACACCTTCCGGAAGTTTCCTTAATTCTGGCAATGGCAGATGTACAGATGTACATTCCAATTCCAATGCTGTTTTCCAGAACTTATGTAAAATACACGGAATCTCATACTTCTTACAAACAGACAGAACTTCTTCTGACAGAATCCGATATTCCTCTTCTGACAGATCTTTTTCACGCAAAATAATTGCCTGCGGTTTCATCTGACAAACCCGTTCAATCTGCTCCAAAAATGGTCTTTCGCACAGTTTTCTATTACTGACAGCTATAATTTTCAAATCCATCTCCGATAAATCGTATTTTATATTACACATAAATATAATCACTCATAACTGGCTGGAGATTATTTTTCAATAATGCATCATAAACCTCATCTACCGAACGTTCATCTGAAATCTCAAACTGGTCATCGCCCTTATCCTCGATATCATCCACATGACTTCCGATTCCCGTGCTGACTCCTGCTGAAATCTTGGTTGCTGCAATACTTACCAGATTGTCTCTGACACGCGCACACTCCCTTGTTGAAACTGTAATGCTTGCAAATGGCATAAACAGACGATATGCACAGACAACCTGCAGAAGCTGTGGCTCATGAACATCCATCGGATTGATTCTGTCATTATTGATGATCGGGCGAAGTCTTGGGCAGGAAAATGCGATTTCTGCATGTGGATATTTTCTCTGTAACAAATATGCGTGATATCCTGTTGCAAAAGCATCTTTTCTAAAATCATCCAGTCCTAAAAGCGCACCGAATCCAACTCCTCGCATACCACCTTTCACTGCTCTCTCCTGTGCATTGACACGGTATGGAAAAATTCTTTTATGTCCTGCCAGATGAAGCGTCTCGTATTTATCTGAATTATATGTTTCCTGGAATACTGTCACATAGTCAGCTCCACATTCATGCAGATACGCATACTCATCTGAATTGACCGGATAGATTTCCAGACCGATCACTTTGAAATACTTTCTTGCAATCTTGCATGCCTCTCCAATATACTCTACTGTAGATTTGTTGCGGCTTTCCCCTGTCAGGATCAGGATTTCCTGTAATCCTGTCTCTGCGATTGCTGCCATTTCTTTCTCAATCTCTTCTGCATTCAATTGCGCACGGTTGATCTTATTGTGACAATTAAATCCACAATAAATACAATAGTTTTCACAATAGTTTGCGATATAAATCGGTGTGAACATATAAACACTGTTTCCAAAATGTTTTCTTGTCTCTGTCTGGGCTGCCTGGGCGATTTCTTCCAAAAATGGAAGGGCTGCCGGTGATAACAGCGCACGGAAATCCTCCGGAGTACGTTCCGAATGTGCAAGTGCATTTTTCACATCTGCTGCCGTATATTTACTATAATCATAGGCTTCCATTGCCTCGATCACCTGATCCATGATTTCTGATCCGATATCCTCCATTCCCGGAAGATAAGTCATATGATCGATTCTGTTTTTCTTCTGATCTTCCAGTATTTCTTCACTTAAAATACTTTCATTAACATGTGTATCATTCATCTCAACTGCCTCCTAGTCTTCCAGAAATCCTGTCAATGGTGAAGATGCACTTGCACCTCGTTCAATTGTTCTTCCAAGACCTGAAAGATAAGCACTTCTTCCTGCTTCAATTGCTTTCTTGAATGCCTCAGCCATCTCCTCGACATTTCCTGCTGTTGCGATTGCTGTATTCGCCATAACAGCTGCCGCTCCCATTTCCATTGCCTCGCATGCCTGAGATGGACGTCCGATTCCTGCATCTACAATAATCGGCAGATCAATCTCATCAATCAAAATCTGGATGAAGTCTTTTGTACAAAGTCCTTTGTTAGAACCAATCGGTGCCCCAAGTGGCATTACACAGGCAGCCCCTGCATTCACCAGATCTCTTGCCGCATTCAGATCCGGATACATATATGGCATAACTACAAAGCCTTCTTTTGCAAGAATTTCTGTTGCCTTGATTGTCTCATAGTTGTCTGGGAGAAGATATTTGGAATCTCTGACAACTTCGATTTTTACAAAGTTACCACAACCAACTTCTCTGGAAAGTCTTGCAATCCGAACTGCTTCCTCTGCATTTCTTGCTCCTGATGTATTCGGAAGAAGTGTTACATTTTCCGGAATATAATCCAAAATATTCGCAAGTCCTCCTTCATTTGCACGACGAAGCGCAAGTGTAATGATCTGCGCCCCTGCTTTTTCTACACATGCTTTCACAAGATCAAGCGAAAATTTTCCTGATCCCAGAATAAAACGTGAACTAAATTCTTTTCCTCCAAGTGTAAATGTATCTTTCTGATTCATAACTTAAATCCTTCTTTCTTTTTTATTCATTTAGATGTCTTTCTATACATCCTCTTCTCCAAGAAGCAAACGCGTGATCATATTTGCTTCATGCCCTGCACAGATTGTAACTCGTGGAGCCATTAATCCATTCCCATAAGTCGGCTCTGTCACACGATCTCCACATAAATAAAAGTTCTTCATCATTCTCTTAGTACTGATTATATTGCTGCTTTCATAGCCTGCCATACCTGTTGCAGACACAAGCTTCTTCTCCGGAAAATGCTCCAGAATTCCATTCACCAGCATTGCTTTTGCTACCGGATTATCAAATGCTTCACAGACAATCTGAGCATCCGCAAACAGTTCTTTCAAATTCTCTTCTGTCACCTTCACACAATCTGTACGAATATCCAGATATGGATTGATCTTTAAAAGCAGTGACTTTAGCGCATCGGTCTTATACATTCCGATATGCTCCATGAAATACTGCTGCCGATTCAAATTGGTAATATCCACCACATCAAAATCAATCAGATGCAGATGCCCTACTCCAATTCGTGCAAGTGAACACGCTACATTAGAACCGAGTCCACCAAGTCCGGCAATCGTCACCTGACCGGCTGATAAAAGCTTCTGTTTTTCCGGCGAATGGCGTTCATTCAGCGCTGTTTCGATTTCTTCTTTGCTTAATATTCTTTCTGACGCCATCTGATATCAGCCTCCTCCTACAAATGTCACAATCTCCAGACGGTCACCGTCTTTAAGCATTGTCTCTGAATAGCTGTATTTTGGAAGAATTTCTTCATTCATTTCAACTGCAATTCTATTAATCTGGTAATTGTTCTGCTCCAGATAATCCGCAACACTCATTTCAGATGTCAGCTGGATCTGCTTTCCATTTACTGTAATCATAACTACTCCTTTCCGGATAATTGAAAAAAGAGTTCATGAAAGAAATGTACCCGTGGTGGTGCACCCCTTCATGAACTCTCGCTCAATCTCAATTTACTCCAGTCTTCAATTGTCAATTTTTCCTGATTACAAGGACTTTCCTAATATATAAAAAGAGAGATACCAACAAATGTATCTCTCTAAAGTACTGCTTTATACATTCCTACGTTGGCATTATCCAAATCAGGTTATGGGTCGAAGTTCTCAACTTCCTCTCAGCCTGGTACACAAGCTCCCCGTGTTTTCTTCACATGATTAGTATAAAATCTTGTCTGATAGATGTCAACCGTTTTTTCTCCATCTGATACAAGATCTTTTCCCATAATGTGCCATTCCAACATAACACACTTCTCCGGTCATCTCTGCATCATATTGTTTTTCCTTTATCTGTTCCAGTGCCTTTTCTGCAAGCTTTTCTAAATCGTCTTTTTCATCTTTGGTATACTTGAATTCCAAAATTAAATTTGGATATCTGTCATGTTTTGCATAAAGACAGATATCACTTCTGCCTTCTCCGGTTTCCCGATTGCTTTTGATATCATAATCCTTTCTAAGAAATGCACACATTCCAAGCGTCATCATATGGTAACTGTTCTCATCTTTCAGGTCATGATAAGATGGCAATTCCAAAAGAACTCTCTGATACTCTTCTGCAAAACGTTCCATATCCTTTCTTTTAAGAGCATTTAACATCTTTTCCATCTGTCTCTCATCAATTTGCAGATGACATGCTGTTAATTCTTTGAACACTTTCCATACTTCCAAGTTAGGAACCCGGAGCCGGTAATAGTCCTCTTCGATTTCTTTTGTAATTGTTACAATCCCGGCATTTACAAGAAGTCCCCATAGATTTGCTTCGTCCATTTTTTCATAATAAGCCATTGAAAAATCTACTGTCACTTCTACTTCGCCTTCTGTGATCAAGGCCTCATATTCTTTTTCAAAAGACCTTCCCTGTACTTCAAGCGCATTACGTAAAATACTGTTTTCGCTTGTATTAACCCAATAAGAATCCATCCTTCTTCTTGCCGCATAACACGATATTGACCATGGGTTATATACATCTGTACTGCCAAAATGATATCCATCGTACATCTTTTTCAGCTCATCTGAAAATTCTGCTTTACAATAAGCAAGCAGCTCTTTTACTTCTTGCTCTGTAAAACCAAAACAGTCATCATAATCTTCGTCCTGCACTGTGCAGACAACTAAATTATTAAGACCCGAAAATATATTTTCCTTCGCAATTCTCTGAATTCCTGTCAGAATTGCCTTTTGAAGATAATCGTTGCCTTTCAGGGACGTTGCCAGAAAACGATTCAACATGGCTCTTACTTCATCATAATATCCTTCGGAATTTGCAGACATAAACGGAGTATCATATTCATCTAACAGCAAAAATACTTTTTCTCCATAATACGTACTCAGTGCCTGACAAAGAACAGCAATTGAACGAATTACATGATTTTCTATTTCCTTTCCGATGCTTTCCTGACATAAACTATTATAAATCATATTGAATTCTTTCACCTGGAATTCTGACAGTCTTCCATCATTAACCATCTGATAAAAGCGCTCATACTCCGCACGTACAGTATCTTTCAATGCATAACACAAAGATTCTGCATCCCCCGCTTTCACGTTAAGGAAAGACAAAAATACAACAGGATATCGATTGAGCTCCTTGTAGTGGACAGATTTTGTAATCTTTGTTCCACAAAATAAATCGGAGGAATCTTTTGTGCAGTCAAGAAATTCTGCCAACATTGACATATTAAGTGTCTTACCGAATCTTCTCGGTCTTGTAATTAATGTAATCTGATACCAGGATTCTAAAAACTGTTCAATAAACTGTGTTTTATCCACATAATAGGCTTGTTTTTCACGCAAATCGCGAAAGTCCTGTACTCCTATTGCAAGTTTAGGTTTTTCCTCTTGTATCCCAGATACATTGTACAGCATGCTATCTTCCTTTACCACGTCACAACTTGCAACATAAGTTGGTTTTCTTCCAAATAATTCATCTAAGGAACAGGCTAACACCTCACTAATTCGTTCCAGTACTTCAAAGTCCGGTGCCCGGTTTCCATTCTCATAATTGGTATAAGTCGATCTGGAAATTCCCAGCTTTTCTGCCATCTGTGCCTGAGTGTAGCCTCTGAATTTACGTAATTTCGTCAAATACTCGTTAAATTTTGTTTTCATAGAATCACCGCTTTTTCTTTTAGTATACGCTTTTATATTTCATTTTGCAACATTCTTTTTTATTTATATACAAAAAAGGACAGAAAGGTTTCGCTTTGTTAACCTTTCTGTCCTTTTTAAATAGTTGCTATCTTATTTTCCTTACAGCATAGCTCCGAAATCTGTTACGATTGCCTGTCCTGTAATTGCCTTTGATTCATCGCTTGCAAAGAACAGGATTACATTTGCTACATCTTCTGCTGTACAAGATGGTGTTCTAAGATTACTGTGTGTTGACATTGCACCGATCATATCCGGGTCAAGTGCTGCCGGATTTGTTCCTGATGTCATTGGTGTAATGATATTTCCCGGGCAGATTGCATTACAACGGATTCCTGTTGCCTGGAAACGAAGTGCTGTATGCTTTGTCACACCTACGATTGCTGCTTTAGACGCTACATAAGCAGCTCCGCCACATCCTTTCACTCCTGCAATAGAAGCAACATTCACGATAGATGCTCCTGCCTGCATCTTCTGTGCTGCGGCACGCATGCAGCGCATAGTTCCTTTTTCATTCGTCTCTACGATACGATCAAGATCTTCGTCTGAGAATCGATCGATTGGTTTCAGTCCTTCCTCAAGAATACCTGCATTATTCACAAGAATATCTACCTTGCCATATTTCTCGAGCACGAGATCCATCAGTCTCTCCGGATCTCCTTTCTTTGAGATATCCGTTGAGACAGCATAAACTTCTCCGCCTGCTGCCTTAATCTCTTCTGCTACTTTCTCCAGTGCAGCCTCTCTTCTCGCTGTGATAACAACAGTTGCACCTTCTTTGGCGAACATCTTTGCTGTTGCTTCTCCAACTCCTGAGTTACCTCCTGTAATAATAGCCACTTTACCTTTCAAACGATCCATTTCAAAGATCCTCCTTTGTTGTTATAGGTAAAATTATACAATTTTTCTTTCCGTTTTTCAATCTATTTATCTATATTTTACATTTTGTTTTATGCTTTATATTTCATCCAAACAAATTCATAGCCTTTCAAAACTGGATCTTTCACTTCTACAATTTCACCATTCACCAGATTTCTGAAAATGCCTTTTTCCTGCATCCACGCAGTCTGTTCACTTTCGCTGAAATTAAACAGTGCAATAAATCGTTCTCCCTTATACTCTCTGAGGATTCCTAAAATACTGTCATTGTGAACATCATAAGTATATACTTCTGCTTCCTGGGAAAAGACATTTTCCTGTCTTCGGATCTGTTCCAATCGGTTCAACATCTGGAATAATTGTCCCTGTACCGTAGAAAGATCTTTCCTCTTATCCGCAAGTGTCCACTGGAATGCTCCTCGGTGGAGATACCGTGAATCAGATGCTTTTTCAGCATCTTCTTTATAGCTGTAATCATTCACCTGTCCCAACTCATCCCCGCTGTAAAGCATTGGGATTCCTGACTGTGTCAGCATGTAAGCGTGGAGCATGAGATCTTCTTGAATTGCCGTCTGCATTTTTTCTGCATTTCCTTCAAATCCCGCTGCTTCAATTCCACACATGGATGCTGTTGTTCCACAAAATCGTGCATCTTGAGTTACAGGATCATCGTTATATAACTCTCCACGGCTGATGCTGTCTGCTATCTTTCCGGTGAAATAATCATTCAGATAACGCTTATGAGAAGGCTCTTCCATTCCCCATTGTTTCATTGTATCAAAATCAAGCCCCCACCCGATATCATCGTGACAACGAAGGTAATTCAAAAATGTATATTGCTTTGGCAGACGGCTAACTATATCCATCTGTTTCTTCAAAAGCCGGATGTCTCTTGTCGCAATACTATTCCAGGTCGTCGCCATTGTTGTCACATTGTAGAGCATATGACATTCCGGTTTTTCAACTGTACCAAAGTACGGCACCACCTTTTCCGGCTCCATAACCACTTCGCCAAGAAGTATCACGCTCGGACAGACAATTTCTGCAATCATACGCATCATTCTGACAATCGTATGTACTTCTTTCAGATTCCTGCAGCTTGTTCCTAACTCTTTCCAGATGTAAGGAACTGCATCGATACGGATAATATCCATTCCCTGATTCGCAAGAAAAAGAAAGTTATACATCATTTCATTAAATACTCTTGGATTACGGTAATTTAAATCCCACTGATATGGATAAAACGTCGTAAGCACATAATGCCCGATTTCCGGAAGCCATGTGAAATTTCCCGGTGCAGTTGTAGGAAATACCTGTGGAACAGTTTCTTCGTATCTCGCCGGAATATCACCGTTATCATAGAAGAAATATCGGCTCATGTATTCTCCTTCGCCTGCTCGTGCACGTTTTGCCCACTCATGTTCCTCAGAAGTATGATTCATCACGAAATCCATGCATACATTCATACCATTTTCATGACATTTTTCTGTCAATCTGGCAAGATCTTTCATTGTACCGAGATCCGGTCTTACTTTCCGAAAATCTGCCACGGCATATCCGCCGTCTGATTTTCCTTTCGGAGTATCCAGAAAAGGCATAAGATGAAGACAATTTACATTACACTCTTTCAGATAAGCTAACTTTTTTTCTACACCTTTCAGATTACCGGCAAAGTTGTCAATGTACAACATCATGCCAAGCATTTCTTTTTCCTTAAACCAGTCAGGATTCTTTTCTTTCTTAATATCTCTTTTTTTCAACTCCGTGCTACGCTTCAAGTAGTAATCATGCATCTGCTCACAAAGTTCTGCATACATTGCATCATTTCCATACAACTCCATGTAAAGCCAGCGTAATTCATCCTGATGTTTTTCCATACGCTGTGCAAAGATTTTTTCTGTATTATTCACATTCCTCACCATTTTCTGTTCCATCGTCAACCAATTTATTTTACTCTTTCACAAAACAATACTGATATGCCTGATATTCGCCCGGCTCTATCGGAAGCGGCATGCCGCCATACATAAGTGCAGCTCCGGTGTATCTTTTTCCACTCTTTTCTTCTCGATATACAGCTGTTTCTTCAAGCCCTTGAAGTTTTACATAATTTACTGTCATATTTCCATGAATCACCTGCATAACTATATTTAAAAGAACTTTACTTTGTTCTTTCTCATCTGTATGCACAAACTCCCATGCGCAGATTTCTTCTGTTGTCGGATTTGAGAGACGATAGTACAATCCGTTCTGAATGATCGGCGCATAGCTCTTATATTCTGCGATTTGCTCTCTGATCTCCTGCTTTTCTTCTTCAGAAAGTTTCATAAGATTCAGCTCATACCCAAAAGTTCCGGACATTGCAACAACACCTCTTGTATGAAGTGGGGTCTTTCTTCCCGTCTGATGATTCGGCACTGCTGACACGTGAGAACCTACTACCGATACCGGATAACCGAAAGATGTTCCATACTGGATCCGTAATCTGTCAATTGCATCCGTATTATCACTACACCAGATCTGCGGAGTGTAATACATCATACCGGCATCAAATCTTCCACCTCCACCGCTGCAGCCTTCGATCAGCAGATTCGGATATCTCTGCACAAGACGTTCCAGAAAATCATATAGTCCCAATACATAATCATGTAACACTCTTCCCTGATCTCTTGTTACAGAAGAATAAACATCCATCAGGCTTCGATTCATGTCCCATTTTACATATTCGATATTTCCCTGATCCAGTACCTTGCAAATCTGATCATAAATTGCATCTACAACTTCTTTTCTTGAAAAATCCAATACGAGCTGGTTTCTGCTTCTGACCGGATTTCTGCCCGGAACCGTCAATGCCCAGTCCGGATGTTTCCGATAAAGATCACTGTCTTCTGAAACCATTTCCGGCTCGATCCAGATACCAAACTTCACACCCAGATCATTAATCCTCTTGATCAGATTTCCAAGTGTGCCACCAAGTTTCTTCTCATTCACAAACCAGTCACCCAGTCCGCTATTATCATCATCACGTTTTCCAAACCAACCATCATCCATAACAAGCATGTCAATATTGACTTCCTTCGCCGCTTTGGCAAGCTCATAGATTGTATCTCCGGTAAAATCGAAATAAGCTGCTTCCCAGCTATTGATCAGGATTGGACGAATTTCTTCTTTATATTTGCCTCTGCAGATATGTTGTCTGATACAATGATGCAGATTCTGAGACAAACGATTCATTCCTTCTGAGGAATAGGATAAAATCACTTCCGGAGCCTGGAACATTTCTCCTGTTTCCAACGGATAGCGAAAAGCTTCTTCCTGAAGTCCCAGCATCATTCTTGTCTGGTTTAACTGATCTTTCAACACTTCTCCCTGGAAACATCCACTGTATACAAAGGACATTGCATAACAATTTCCTTTGTCTTCTGTCGTTTCTTTTTCTGCAAGGATCATCATCGGATTGTACTGATGACTGGAGGTTCCTCTGACACTTCCGATCTTCTGTGTTCCATGCACAACCGGAACTCTCTGAACATTTCGCTCCATCGCATGTCTACCATAAAATGTTAGAAGCTCATAATCTCCATAAAGGAAATCCAGACTTGCTGACTCAATTTTGTTTAAATAGATTTTGCCACTGCTTTCATTTTTCACACACACACTTCTTGTAATAATATCCTGTGCAGGAAGCACTCCATAAAGAAGCACCACCTTAACTCCTGTCACCGGATCTTCCATTAAGATTTCCAGTGTCTGTGCTTCCTTATCACTTGCATAAACTGCCGGAAGTCCTTCCAGATTATATTTTCCATCACGGATTGTATGACTCTTGTAACGAAGGTCACAGCTCATACTTCCATCTGCATTCTCTACTGCAAATGCTGTACTTCTAAAATCCCCGTTCCCGTAACAAGGAAATTCCTGTGGAAGTGTATCCATTGAATACGTACGATCTTCTCCTGCATCATATGGATTTCCCGAAAATCCCCTGTCATAATATGTCAGAAGATAGTCCATACATCCATCGGTTTTCTTCCCGTAATATAGATGTAACAAAAATCCATAACGATCCACCTGCATCTGATATGTTGTATTTTTTGTCTGTAAAGTAAATGTTCTGTCTTTCTCGCAATATATAATTCCCATATCTAAATACCCCTAATTTCTATTTTAGCGAAGCAAGATTTGCATTACTGTCTGTTCTCGCTTCGCTATCTTTTACTTTTTATTATTTCACTGCTCCATTAACAACTCCGTTAAGGATATGCTTCTGACAGATCAGATAGAAGATCAGAATCGGAAGCAATGCCAACAGATAGGAGGCAAATGCCAGATTATAGTTTGTTCCAAACTGTGTCTGGAAGTTTAGCTGTGCCAGTGGAAGTGTATTTCCGCTTCCTGAGCCTGACATAATTACAAGTGGTGTCATAACATCGTTCCATGTACCAAGTGCTGTCAGAACTGCAACTGTCGCATGCATTGGTTTCATGATCGGGAAAACAATCTTCCAATATGTTTTCCATGTACTCGCACCATCCACACAGGCTGCTTCTTCCAATGCCAACGGGATATTTGTAAGATATCCGGAATAAAGCAGTACATTCATCGGCATATAGAATACAACATACAGAATAATAACTCCTGCTCTGTTTGCCAGTCCCATCTGTGCCGTCTGTTTTACAACAGGCATCATCAGAATTGCAAATGGAACAAACATTCCGCTGACAACATAGAAATAAATGAATTTGTAAAATTTACTCTTCTTATTTCTTCCGATTGCATACCCCAACAGTGAATGAATCAGAATTGAAAGGACAACTGTTACAAGTGTAATAAATACACTGTTTCCGAGAGAATGCCAGAAATCTGTCACTCTCATTGCCTCAGCAAAATTATCAAAGCTCAAATGACTTGGCAAGGAAAGGATTCCACTGATACTATTCGTCATCTCAGAAGGCTTCTTCAGTGCAATTACGATTGTCATATACAGTGGAAAAGCAACCGTAATCAGACCAAGTAAAAGTAAAATCGTTACAGGCCAGTTTACTCGTTCTTTTATTTTCATTTTTTCCATTACAGCTGTTCCTCCTTTTTCCCTGTGATTGTCATCTGTAATACAGAAATTACAACAATAACGATAAAGAATATCACTGCGTTTGCACTCTGGAATCCAAACTGACCGCCACTCATACCATTGTTATAAATCAGATAAGAAATGGATTCTGTACTCTGTGCCGGACCTCCTTTGGTCAACGCCATGATCTGATCAAATACCATCAGGAAGTTTTTCACACAGAGTACCATATTTATGCTAAAGAATGGAATAATGAGAGGGAATGTCAGATGTCTGAACTTATTCCATCCTGTTGCACCGTCAATCGCTCCTGCTTCGTAAACATCCTCCGGAACTGTCTGCAGTCCTGAAATATAAATGATCGTGTTCATCGCGATCGACTGCCATGCACACACGATTACAACTGCGATCCATGCCATTTTTGTACTGGACAGCATACTGGAAGAAAGTGTCTTGCTTCCAAGAATTTCTCCGAAAGCCGGAAGAATGTATGTAAAGAAATAGTTGAAAATGTATCCTACAACCAACGCTCCGAGAACATTTGGAATAAAGTAGGCACCACGGAATGCACTCTTGAATTTGATCTTGCTGTTCAGCCCAAGTGCAAGGATCAAACTGATTACATTTGTCACAATCGTAGCTACAATTGCAAGTTTAAATGTAAACAGATAAGAACCTCCGACTCTGCTGTCTGTAAAAAGATCCTGATAATTTCTAAGTCCTACCCAGTCAAAGCTTCCATAACCTTTGAAATTCGTAAAACTGTAAATCACACCTTTGATCAGTGGCAATGTATTAAAACAGAAAAACAGTGCCACGATCGGAATTGTTATCAGAAGAAAGGTCATTTTTCTTCCACTCATTGATTTCTTTCCCATGCTTGAATTCCCCTTCCTTAATCTTCGTCCGCATGCTCTTTCTCGTAATCTTCCACTTTGCGGATGATATCACGGTTATATCTCTTCCAGTCTGTATCAAACTTTGTTAAGAATGCATCCACATCCCCTTTCATAAGAAATGTCTGAATCTGTGCATCTACTGACATCTCTGAAGGATAGTAATGATCTTGGTAATCTGCCATTCTTCCTTCTTCTATGAAAGATTTCACTCCATCAAGTGTTGAAGCAAGTTCAAAATCTCCTTCCTTACAAGGAACCGCTTTCTGTTCATCCAGATAACTCTGTACATTTTCATCTTTCAAAAGGAAATTAAGCACTTCATACGCTGCCTCTTTGTTCTCGCAATCTTTCATAACACTGAACTGAAGATCCACACCGGAGTTCAGCTTATTCTCTGATGCGTCATTATTGGCCGGCATTACAAAGGAATCGATATCCATATCCGGATTTACTGTATGAATCTGTGGGATTGCATAACTTCCGATCGTGTACATTGCAGATTCTCCGTTTGCAAATGCTGTACAAGCTCCATTGTAATCATAGGCAAATGGATCTTTTGGCCCATAGGCAAGCAGTGCCTGTGTCTTTTCTGCTACTTCTCTATATTCATCTGAAAATGTTGTCTCGCCTTTGTTCACCTGGCTGCAGACATCTGCCGGTGCAAGATCAACGGCGATCGCATTCCACGGTGCAAGACAAGTCCATGTATCTTTAAATCCAAAATACAATGGCTGGATTCCTTCACTCTGGATCTGTTCACAGAGGGCTATAAATTCATCCCAGGTTTCCGGAATTTCCCAACCATATTCCTCAAACATTGCTCTGTTGTACAGAACTCCTGCTGCATTTGCCACATATGGAACAGCATACACGCCATCCTTCGGTACAAATTCAAGTGCTTTGTCTATATCCAGGTAAGCCTGTTTAATAGAATCCAGGCCTTCATAATCTGAAATATCCATCAGCATATCAGAATCAATAAAGTTAGAGAAATTGACATCTCCACCGATTCCGATAATATCCGGAGCATCTTCTCTGATAAAACGTGTTTTAAGTACTGTCATTGCATCATTCGGAGATTCAATCGTCAAATGAATATCGTCATGAGTTGCATTGAATTCTTCTTCAATCTTTTCAAAGGTTTTTACTGCCTCCGGTTTATACTGCACAAGCTCGATTTCTATCTTCCCGCTGTTTTCACTCTTCTGTCCGCAGCCTCCAAGTATCATTGCCGAAGTCATACAAAGCATCAATCCCATGCAAATGATTCGATTGCTCTTCTTATACATTTCCTTACTCCTTCCTTCTACCATACACCTTTCATTTTGACACATTCCGGAATATTTTTGTCATTTCACTTAGGTCATCTATTTGATAATCATATTCTAACATATCTTTATGCCACTATAAATATCAGAGTTTTTTAAGTTTTATAGCAAAATGCAATTTTTCTATTCATATATTGAAGTCATCTAGCATTTTGATATATAATGACACTAGAGGTGATTTATATGAGTGATTTACTTTTTTCCGTATTTCCAAATGAAAATTTTGTTGATCTGGGATTATATCAATATGGATGGGAACAATGTGCACCGGCTCACTCGTTCGGTCCTGCCGCAAGAAATCATTACATTTTCCATTATGTAATTTCCGGAACAGGAACATTACTTGCAGATGACGAGCATGGAAACACGACCGAGTGGCAAGTAAAAAGTGGACAAGGCTTCATGCTTTTTCCGGGACAGGTCAATACTTATATTGCTGATTCCACGCTTCCGTGGGAATACACCTGGGTAGAATTCGATGGTCTTCGTGCCCGTGAGATTGTTACAACCGCAGGTCTGAGTTTGAATCATCCGGTTTATCATGCCAGTTCAAAAGAACTTCGCAATCAGATGATGGAAGAAATGCTTTATCTGAGCCATCATCCCGAAGAATCTCCGTTTCATCTAATTGGACATCTCTATTTATTTTTAGATTATTTTACGCGTTCTGCTGCGACAGTTCATGTGAAGCAAAACGGAAGTATCCGGAATTTTTATATTAAAGAAGCTCTTTCGTACATTGAACAGAATTTTCAGAATGATATTTCTGTAGAAGATATTTCCGCATTCTGCGGATTGAATAGAAGTTATTTCGGAAAGATTTTTCACGATACGATTGGACGTTCTCCACAGGAATTCCTGATCAGTTATCGTATGACTAAGGCTACAGAGCTTTTGAAGATCACTTCACTGTCAATTGCAGATATTGGGAATGCCGTAGGGTATCCAAATCAGCTGCATTTTTCACGTGCATTCAAAAATGTCTATGGGATATCCCCAAGAAATTGGAGAATTGAAAATAAAATAGAATAAAATATGATTTTCTTAAAATATAATTCAACAACATAGGGACAGTGGAAAAAACCACTGTTCCTATGTTTCTCTACAATTCTGTCAAAGACTCAAAAACTATATCAAGTTCTCATTGCTCCATCAACAGAAAGAATCTCTCCTGTTACATAAGAGGCCAGATCACTTGCCAGATAAAGGAATGCATTTGCAATATCCTCAGATTCTCCGATACGACGAAGAGGGATTGCATTTATCATTGGCTGGATCACTTCATCCGGAAGTGCGGCAACCATATCTGTCTTTGTAATTCCAGGTGCTACTGCATTTACACGAATGTTAAATGGTCCAAGTTCTCTTGCCAGTGACCATGTCAGACCATTTACAGCATATTTACTTGCCGGATAGGCTACTCCACCCGGCTGTCCGCAGATGCTGACCATAGAGCTTGTGTTCAGGATCACTCCGCCTCCCTGTTCTTTCATAACTGCAACTGTCGGCATGACACCATTCATAACCGCATTTACATTCAGCTGCATCACCTGGTCAAATCTTTCAGATGTGTAACTGTCGATCGGTGTGCTATCAGAGATTCCTGCGTTATTTACAAGGATATCAATTCTTCCAAACTCTTCTTTAATCTTGTTGATTTCTTCTGTAACAGCTTGTGCATTGCACAGATCTGGGCATGCTCCGCTTACTTCCCATGCCGGATTCTCTTCTTTCAAAGAAGCAAGTGCTTTATCAACTGTCTCCTGTCTGGATCCGAATAATACAACCTTCGCTCCATTTTCAAGAAACTTTTTCACTGTTGCGTATCCGATTCCACGGGTTCCACCTGTAACTACCGCTACTTTATCCTTTAATAATTCCATTCCTAAAAACCTCCTCTTTCATTCTGGTTCAAGTCGAACGTCTCTGTTATTAAAGACCCAGTTTTTCTTCCAGTTCTTTCTCGATGTCATATGCACTGAACTGCATTGGGATTTCATAATCTTCCTCCGGGCTGTGCTGTGGATTCCATACCTGTGCGTAGAATGGATTCTCTTTCGCCATCTTTGGATATGCCCAAGAATTCTTCATACATTCCGGACACCAGTGACCACCATGAAGAACTGCATTGACTGACATTTTGAATTTATGTCCGGATGCGCACTTCCACTCAACCGGTGTATAAATGTCTCCTGCATGGTCTTCTTCATAAGAACCTCCACGGAACTCAGCTGCCTTCTCGAGGTCATTTACATCTAGATTCTCAATTCCCTTCTCTTCGTCATAACCATGAGCCAGCGGTCTTTCCGGTTCTTCTGCCGGATGGTAAAGTTCAAATGGTTTCGCATTCTGTTTTTCTTCCAGAGAGCCGAAGAATGCCTTGATCCAATCCATCTCCATGTTCTCTTCCATCCAGACTGTACCTGTCTTCTTCGCTGCAATTTCTTTATTATGTGCATGCATTGCTTCAGCTGTCGGCATCATAGCTGCGATCATTGGATTTGCCATCATTCTTTCCATCTCATTCTTAACAGCACCCCAGTAAATCTTAGCCGGCATCTGACGGAAATGAAGCTGCTCTTCCAGTTTATCAGCATCCAGGTAATACTGTCCGTGGAAGTTGAATCTTGCCACATCCTGTGGATCATAAACATCTTCATATTTGATTCCCATTGGTTCCAGTGAAAGTCTTGCCATCTCCCAGGTTGCCAGACGGTAATCCTTACCGGAACTTAAATTGTATGCTTTACGCCAGAAGCTCTCATCAACCCAGTCTTCGCAAAGATTTGCCATACAGATACCAGAATCAAGTGCTGTACTCCACTCCAGTACGTTATTTGCCGGCTGATGGAATACGATTGGCTCCTCTCCAGCGCCCTCTGCACTTGGATGCTGTCCTGTCTGACGGATGGATACCCAGTATTTCAGCCCACTTTCAAAGACTGCTGCTTCTGAAAATACTTTTGATACTGCATAGTAATCATGGATAGACGGATTCATCGGATCTCCGATTCGTCCAAACTGTACCGGTTCGAGTCTGCTTCCTGTCATTGCAACTGTTCCGACATATGCGAAATGTACTTTGTCCGGATCTGGCTGCTCTTTGATTGCCTTGATGATATTTAATGTAGAACCGATGTTTGTATACAATGTTTTCTCCGGATATTTATCAGCAGCCGGAGATACCATTGCACCGATATGAAGTACATAATCTGCTCCGTCTACACATTTCTTGATTGTGTCGTAATCTGCCATATCTCCCCAGACAACTTCCAGTGACGGACACATATATTTCTTCAGAAGCTGACGGTTTTTTTCTGATGGTCTTGCAAGGATTCTTGTCTTGAAACGATTGTTTCTGGATAAGAGTTGTTTCATTGTCTCCTGTCCCATTGTTCCTGTTGCACCTGTAATAAATACGACCTTTTTCGGCTTGCTTACATATTTATGTTCTTCCTCTTTATCAAAGTTAAGTGCCGCATCAAATGCTTCTCTGACTGCGTTAAGTGCACGTCTTGCCATTCCGGCATCACCAATCTCATAGTAACCGATCTCAAGATCATTACACATTTTTTCTAATGCACTTCCATCACGTTTTCTTGCTCCGACAGCCATCACTGCGTAATCACATGGGAATTCAACTTTTTCTCCATCTTTTTCACCAATAACTTTGCCGTCCTGGATCTCTGTTACTTTCACTTCTGTTACCGGAGTGATTCCATCCTGATAGATCTGCTCTGTCACACAAATTTTTCTTGTGCTTCCCATATCTGCACAGAATTCTTTCATCATCTCAAGAACTGTAACCTTAGCACCTTTTTCTGAAAGATACTCTGCGACTTCCATGCCAACCATTCCGCCGCCGATGACTACAACATTTCCTTCTGCCTTTGCTTCGCCGTCAAGAACTGCATGAGAATCTACAACGAACGCTTTATCATTTCCCGGAATCGGAGGCACGATCGGTGCTGCGCCGATTGCATTGATAAATGTATGTGGTTTGATCTCTGCGATCATTTCAGGAGTCACTTTTGTATCCATACGGATGTCAACTCCAAGGCGTTTTGCTTTCTCTGCCATAGACAGAACTGCTGCTTTCATCTCTGCTTTTCTTGGAGCTTCTCCTGCTGTCAGGAACTGTCCTCCAAGAGTGTCTGTTGCCTCACAAAGGATCGGGTTATGTCCTCTCTTCTTCAGAATGATAGCTGCTTCAAGTCCACCGATTCCACCACCGGCGATCAGAACTGTCTCTGTTTTCTCTGCCGGAATGAGTTCACATTCTTTCTCTCTTCCGACTGCCGGATTACGAAGGCAAGTGATGCACGGAGAATCTTTGCTCTCAAATCCATCATAGCATCCCTGGTTACATCCAACACAGTAGTCGATTTCTTCTGTATTTCCGGCCTCTGCCTTATTGCAGAAATCAGGATCTACAAGCTGTCCACGTCCGATCACAACCATATCTACCTTGTCATCTTCCAAAATCTGTTCTGCAAGCTGTGGTGTATTGATTCTTCCGACACCGATTGTCAACATTCCTGTTTCCTTACGGATCTTTGCAGCATTGTCAATGTTAAATGCTCTTGGAATATCAATAGAAGGTACCTCGTATTTGAGACCTGCTGAAAGAATATTTCCTCTGGACACGTCAAGTGTATCAACTCCTGCTTCTTTTGCAAGTTTACAGAATTCAATTACTTCTTCGATTGTAAGTCCATTATCCAGATAATCATCATGTGCATCAATTCTCATAAACAGCGGCATATCTTCCGGCATGTTCTCACGGATTGCACGGATACACTCCAGTGGGAATCTGCTTCTGTTTTCAAAACTTCCGCCATACTCATCTGTTCTGTGGTTGATTCCACCGGAAAGGAAAGAATGAGGCAGATAGTTATGTGCACAATGGAATTCGATACAGTCAAATCCAGCTTCTGCTGCACGTTTTGCTGCTTTTCCGTAGCATGCTACAACTTCTTTAATCTGATCTACTGTAATTCCAGGAAGTGTGATTCCAGGTCCCATCGGCATATCACTTGCCATCAGGATTTGTGCTGTCTGGTCCATTCCGACTGCCATACTTCCCTGCCACAGCTGGATACCTGCTTTACCACCTTCTGCATGAATCGCATCTGTCAGTTTCTTAAGTCCCGGAACATACTCGTCCTCACTAATAGAAAGAAATCCTCTCGGTGCACTTGGTGTATGAACAGAACAGACTTCCACCATATTTAAACCGCACCCACCTTTGACACGTGCTACATGATAGTCAATCAGCTGATCTGTTACATAACTTGCTTTTCCTGCAAATTTTGTTCCCATAGCCGGGAGCATGACTCTGTTTTTCAGTTCCATTCCACGGATTGTGATTGGGCTGAATAATTTTTCAAACATATTGTTTTTCTCCTTTTCTGCGAACTTTTTCTGTTACTGTCTACATCCTTAGACAGACTTATAACTTGTTCACCCCTTACTTCAACTATACAATCTACAGTTAGTGGAAAGTCAACGTTAAATCATTCACAAAATAACCACCTCTTTTCTCTCATTTTTCCCTTTTCTTTGTCACTTTTTCTAATTTTTCATAGATTTTTACGCAAAAAACATTTATAATCAAAATAAAAGTGTACACCTGGTGTACGCTTTAAATTACAGATTTTCAAGTCGAGCAGTTACTTACCACCTGAAAGAGGTGGGAGTCTTCTCGACTGAGATAAACCATTCGTATTTTAGGGTTGCTGGTCGCACATCATGTGAACAGTAAGATTTTAGGAGAAATATATGAGAATCCAGGAAGTTGTCAAAAGAACAAACCTTCAGAAAAGAACAATCTACTTTTATATAAAAGAACAATTAATCACACCAGCTTCAAACCAGGAAAATGGTTATCACGATTTTTCAGAAGATGATGTTTCCCGCCTTATCATGATTCGGAAACTAAGAGATGCCGGGCTTCCGCTTGCCGATATTCGTTCAATCTTATCGAATCCGAGAACAGCTCCTTACTATCTCCATAAACAGCTTCATCAGCTTCAGACACAGTTGCTTACTACCGAAGAAACAATCAAAAGTCTGGATGAATTTTCAACCTCACTTCCAGTCTGTCATTCCTTTGAGCAGCTTTCTGATCATCTGGAAGGAATTGAATTCAAACCGGACTTCAGCAAATATCATGCACAATATACTTCACGTGATGCAAGATTGATCGCCCGTTATCTCTGGCAGTCTTTCATTGATGCACCAATGACAGAATATCGTCAGTTTCTCTGGCAGAAGATCATGCAGACTACATTGGAACATATCGATACCGATTTAAAAGTTATGGCACAATACCTACAGGCTCTTTCCCCGGAGCAGTTAGATGAAGCCAATGTTAATCAATATCTGCGTAATCAGAAGATCATTGCACTCACGCCAAAGGATTATCCTGATTTTGTGGAAGAATTAAAGAAGTCTCTCACACTCTTTGCAACTGATGAAATACAAATCAGAAAATGGCGGTTACTGTATCGTCCGCTGATCCGCCCTACCACTCTGTTTGCATTCTCAACCAGTCCTTTGCTGCTTGAGTTTCATCCGGACTACCAAAAATACTATTCGAATATTCATGCGTGCTGCATGATGCTTAAAGATTATCTGGACAGTAAAGAAGGTGCAGAATTCAGAGCCCTTCTCACCACTGCTTTTCAAGATAGTTATGATTTTGAAGAAAGCAGTTATGGGGAGCTCGAAGTTGCTGCCGCTTTTCATAAGAGTGTGTATAACATGATATCTTTAGAAGAGCTTTAGGAGCCGGTTAGGGACGGAGTCAATGGCATTAAGTTAAGAAAATCTCGCATCACACATAGTGTGGTGTAGGATTTTTTATGGAAAAATATTGACATGTCAATCAAAAAATGCGGCCGCTTTAGCTACTGATTTATTTATAGAGGTAGCTAAAGCGGCCCTTGTAATTAGAAATCATCTTTTTGCAAGGAGGACACCGCATGAATAAAAAATCTCAAGAATTAAAAACTTTATTACTTAGTATTATCAATACGCAAAAACAAGATTTAACAAGCCTTGTTTCTAATCCAGATATTAATTTTTCAAGAAACAGAAAATTTCCATACGAAAAAATGATATTATCTTTACTTACTATGGAAGGATCAACTTTGACAAATGAATTGTTAAGGCAGTTTGGCTATGATGCTGCAGCTGCTACATCATCTGCATTTGTACAGCAACGGAAGAAAATACTTCCAAATGCATTAGAGAAGCTGTTTAGAGATTTTGTTTCTCAAACGTCGCAGAATAATAATTATAAGGGTTATAGACTTCTGGCTGTTGATGGTTCAGATATTCAAATACCAACTAACCCAGAAGATGAGTCGTCTCTTTTTATAACGAAAGAAGGCGTCAAACCGTATAATCTTCTTCATCTGAATGCGTTGTACAATCTTTTAACTCATACTTATGAAGACGCTATTATATTCAAGCGTAAAGAAGCATATGAAAACAAGGCATTAACAGAAATGGTAGACAGATCCACAATTAGTGAAAAATCACTTGTAATAATGGATAGGGGGTATGAATCTTACAATAATATGGCGCATATTCAAGAAAAAGGCTGGTATTATTTAATACGCATAAAAGATTTCGGAAAACATAAAAAAGGTATAGCAAAAGGTCTGGAACTACCTGATACAGAAGAATTCGATGAATATATTGATTTGAATTTAACACGCAAACAGACAAACGAAGTAAAGCGTCTGCTTCTGGAAAAAAATCACTTTCGGAGAGTTTCTCAAGATAAAACTTTTGATTATCTTCCTGCAACAAGCAAAAAAACTGATGAAACTGTATGGTATCATTTACCTTTTAGAATTGTGCGTTTTCCAATATCAGAGAATTCTTATGAAGTGGTTGTGACAAACTTGGATTCTAAAGAATTTCCATCCGAAGAATTAAAGAAACTTTATGGCATGCGGTGGGGAATTGAAACTTCATTCAGAGATTTAAAATATACTGTGGGACTGCTTCATTTTCATTCCAAAAAGGTGGAATATATTCTCCAGGAAATCTTTGCTGGACTAATAATGTACAACTTTTCTGAACTGATTACCTCGCATGTAGTCATAGAAAAAGGAAACAGAAAATATGAATATAAAGTAAATTTTTCTGTCTCGGTACGTATATGCCGTAAATTCCTATTTAAAGAAATATTTCCACCTAATATTGAATTACTTATTGCAAGATACATAACGCCTATCCGTCCAGGGCGTTCAAGACCTCGTAATATGAAAGGCAAGAAAGCAATAAGCTTCATGTATAGAGTAGCATAAAATTTAAAAAAGTGAAATCTTTTTGACAAGGGAAAGCCCTTGTCTATTTGTCGTACTTTTTTAGCGCCACATGTACAAAAATTTATCTGCAATACGAAAAGAAAAGAGAAGTTAATATCCCAAAATGATACTAACTCCTCTTTATCGCTCTTAACTTAATGCCATTAAACTCCGTCCCTAACCAGCTCCTGAATGTCCTACTGTTGTTCTTTAATTTCTTTCTGTTTTTTATCAATTTCTTTCTCAACATTCAAAAAGATCAATAAAACCACCAGTATTACTGCTGTGATCACTTCAAAACCTACATATCCAAATGTAATAACATTTTTAACAGCTTCATTTTGGATTGCTGCTACCGTCACGCCATTTACAAGCCTAGGTACCACATAACCATTTCTTGCCAACAGTCCATTAAATAATCCTGTACAGACACCTGCCATTGCTACTGCAATAATATTGTAGACAGACATCGCCAGTCCATCGCTTCGAAATCCCGTCTTCCATTCCATATGATCCAGAACATCTGCAAACAGCGCCATAAATACATAAGCGCAAGGAAGTCCGCCGATATTTTTAATAAACTGTCCAATCAGCATAATTGTCATGTTCGTCGGATGCATCCAACAGATCATGCCACCTGCTGCATATAAAATAAATCCGGCTAAGGTCACATTTCTTTTTCCGAATCTTCTTGCAAGAGGCCACACTGCAAAAATACCGATTCCCATTGGAAGTCCTCCTATAACAGAAATCATTGTCTGCGTAAATCCATCATTGTAACTTCCTAACACATAATTGCAAAAATATACCAGACTAATATTTCTAATACTGCTTCCCATTGTATAAATCAGAAAATAGAAATAGATGAGAAGCATGTATTTATCCGTAAAAATGGCCCGGATCTGCTTTTTAAACGGAACAGCATTTTTTTTGTTACTCTGTTGATTTTCAAGCGTAACTCTCTCTTTTGTAAAAAAATACTCCAATAATGTCAATGGAAGAACGATAATCGACAGAACACTCATAAGTGTGATCCATTTTCCCTTATCCGCTCCTATCATAGGCATGATGACCATCGGAAATACCAGTGCCACAAGAATTCCCGACATCATAACCTGCGCAATCTGATTCATTACGCTTAGGCTTCCTCTTTGTTTACTGTCTCGAATAGAAAGCGGTACCATCAGATTATGGCTCATATTAAAAATCGTATAAGCAAATGCATAGAACAGATTATAACTTAACATGACCCATATAACCTGTACCGCTTCTGATGCATTCGGTACAGTAAATAATAAAATGCCGGCAATTGTAAGCAGCGGAGCAGATAGGAGCAGCCATGGACGGGCTTTGCCTTCCGGAGTATGCGTGTGGTCTATCGCATACCCAATAGCAACATTTGTAATCGCATCTAATATCTTAGAAATAATAGGAAAGATTACAAGAAATGCTCCGCCCCACACTTTTGTTAGTTTCAGGACATCCGTGTAATACACATTTAAATAAGTTCCCAATACCGCGTTTAACAACAATGCGCCCGTAGGCCCGAGTAAATATCCTAACCATTTTTCAGCTTTTCCTACATCCGAAATATGAACCTTGCTTTGTATTAATTTATTTGTCCAGAATTTTTGATTCTTCATACCTCTCTTCCTTTCCTATTTATCTTATAGTAAGTAAATTCTATCTTGATACTTCTTACATTTCTTATATAATCGTATTTTTTCTGATATAATCGTATTGTATAACGTGAAGCAAGTCAAAAAATGCAGTAGGAACTGCTACCCAAAAACTATAAAAATAGAAAACAAGTCAAAGATTGGAATAGGAATCATTACCTAAGAACTGTAAAACTGCGAAAATTATATAAAAAGAGGTCATTCTTCCCAGATAAGGAAGTCTTGACCTCAACGTTTTCTAATCTGCGAGCAGTCTATCAAGCAACATCTGCCTATTGTTTATGAACATTTCCGTTATTTGATAACTCTCTGTTTCTTCATATTCGCATAAATGAATTCGCCCATTATCAAAACAATATCATTTTTCCATTTACACTCTGCAAATATTGCCGAATTACTATCCTGCTCCCCCATAATATCAATTTCCGTCTGACTTCTCTTTCCGGGATCATTTCCCCACCAACGTCCAAGCGATATAAATTCTATCGGCATATTTTCCAGAACAAAGCGATACCCAAAATAGAACATATTATCCTCAATGGAATAAATTGTCTTTTTTGAAGTTTTTTCACCATATGGAGTTTCTCTTTTAATAATTCCAAGATTAATCAGATTCTTAATATATGCTGTACAAGTAGTGGTACTCTCTCCTACTTTTGTAGCTATCTCTGACATTCTCGAAGCTCCTGTTGCGATTGCCGTAATAATTGCATTATAAATTACTGGTTCTCTTACTTCTTGCTTTAAAAGACTTACCGGCTCCTCATACAAAAAGAGGTTGGATTCAAATAAGTATTTTTTATATTTTCTTCCACACTTAACTTATCACTCATCTGAAGTAAATATTGTGGTGTTCCTCCTGCAATTCATCTCCCACCTTGCTGCAATTGCTTCCCTGGAGCGCCTTCATATCCTGGCATAAGAAAAGAGCGGAGAATCTTCAAGCTCTTCCTCTCTACACACAAGCTTATATGTTATCCTTCTCACTTTTATTTACTCTTCTGATCAGCCAAATACTCTTCCATCTTCTCCTCCATATATGGAGTCCACCATTCCAGATATCCCGCCTGTGTCGGATGTATCTTATCTGCCATGTAAAGGGAGCATTCTTCATCTGTCAGCTCATTAAACTCTGCATCATTCCACAGATCAATCACTCCAATCCCCCATTTTTTCTGAATCTGCAATAACAATTGGACCATTTCTTCATATTCTGCACTGTCATATCGGGGATTCGTATAGAACATAACCGGGCAATCCCATGTTTCCTTTGCATAGCATATAATATATTCTATCGCACCGGATACTGTTTCTGTATCAAATGAATCTAACTCTTTTGACTCCCCAATCATTCCCAATTCTTTCTTCTGGCTCGCATCATTGGTCGAAAGCTGACAGATAAATAAATCTGCCTGCGCTTCTTTTATTTTCTTCAATCTGCTGATATAAGAATTAGCTCCGTTATCTACTAATGTAGTTCCTGATACAGCTTCCTTCACTACTTCAGCCTGATTGCGTTTTCCTATATAATCTGCAAATGATACTCCCTTTGCAGATGCTCCATAAGTAACTGATGAACCAAGAAAAATAATTTTCTTTCCCTGAAGTTCATCGTGAACATTTTCTTCTGTCTGATTCAGTGCATATTTTTCATCATTTCCAGGCAGCTTTGACATTTTTATATCATGCAGTTTTGCAAATGGTCCCCATCCCCACTGCATACCGGAAAATGCAATCCAGCCAATTTGTAAAATCAGTAAAACCGCTATTATAATTAAAATAATCTTCTTGTTAATTTTCTTCTTATTCTTTTGCATTTTCTTTTCTCTCTCCCCTTTCTTCTTTATGGTCTCCATGCGTCCTTCCACTCAATCATCGGATATTCTCCATCCAATTTCAATGGCAACCATACATAATCTGCAATAGAGGTATTCGCATTTCCAAGAAATGGGGCATCCATTGCAACTTTATAGTCTTCTTCTGTTGGATGGATTTCTGAATTATACTGGGAAGTAATCACACGTTCCAGACTTTCATATTTTTCTTTCGTCACCACGTATTCCGGTACCCAACGGTCTGCCATCACAAGATACAGATCTTCTCGTTCAGGGTCATGAAACACATAAGAGATCTGACTATTGAACGACGCACTGCTTGAATCATCCCTATGTGGATTTCCCAATACTTCATAGGGACCAAGCGGAGTATCACTTACCGCGATCTCACTTGGATTTGGTATATATCCGATCATTCCACTGGTAAGGAGATAATGTTTCTCTTTATACACAAAGTGCGTACATGCTTCTCTTGTATATGGTGGTTTCAGTCCTGTAAACATATCCAGATACTCTCCCTGTACATCCAGAAAATCTTCTGTCAGTCCTGTTGAAATCACACCGGCATGATCATGTTCGAAATACAGGTATCCCTTTCCGTTCTCATCCTGCCACAAATCAAAGTCTCCCACTGACGTATTAAACGGATGAAAATGATCTTTCTCCTTCTTATACGGTCCAAGCAGATTTTCTGAGGTCATAATAAGAAAATAGCCATCTTCTTCACTCATTTTTATCCAGCAGACATATTTCTGCGTTTTCTTATTATACAGAATATGTGGACGGTCTACATGTTTTGATGGGTGAAGGCTGGATTCCTTATCTTCTGTATCTGGTGGAATCACAAGACCTTCATCCTTCCAGTTGACCAGATCTTTAGAAGAATAAAAACGGATTCCCCAGGTCCAGACTTCATCTTTCCCAGTTGTGAACTCTTTATTCTCTCCATACCAATAATAAGTCTCGTTCTCGTAAATCATTCCGGCTCCATGTGCCTGAATACGTTTTCCTTCTGTATCCAGCATTATTTCTCCTGGATAAATCATTTTCTTTTCACTCATTTTCAATACTATTTTTCATGCTGTCAGACACCTTCTGCTCCTGACGACAGCATTCACCTTCCATCTTATTCTTTTATGCCTGAATCTAACCCTACTTTTACTTCAAACCGTCCATTTCCAAGTTCTTTTTCTGTTCCATCCGGCAACCTTAAGCATGCGGATGTATTTGCCGGAATCCGTCCGAAAATCTTCACTTGATTTTTATTCTTTTCCCATCTTAACTCAATGTTTCCATTTACACTGTGATAGGTTCCTTCTGCCCACTTAAATGGACAGTCATACTCCGGTGCAATCAGGATTCTGTCATAACCAATTCCTACATTCTGAATACCAAGCACCTTTCGGTACAGGAAATCTCCAACACAGCCAAACGCATAATGATTGAAAGAACAACCTGCCAACTTCCCGTCTGGTCTTACTGCATCCCAGTTTTCCCAGACTGTTGTTGCCCCCTGTTCCACTTCATAGAGCCAGGACGGACACTGCTTCTGAAGCAATACCTTCCATGCAGTATCTGCATATCCATACTGACATAAGATATCAAGAATATGCGGGGTAGCCATAAAACCGGTATCCAGTCTGAATCCATTCTTTACTACAAGTTCATTCAGTCTTTCCGCAAGAAGTGGTTCTTTCTCTGGTGACACCATATGATGTCTCAATGCCAGAATATAATTTCCCTGCATCCCCTGCCCAAGCTTTCCATCATCCGATACATATTCTTCTTCGAACGCCTGGCGGACTCTTTTTGCATAAGCGCGGTATTTCTCTGCATTCTCCATATTTCCCACTAATTCAGAAATTTCCGAAAACATATCTGCATCTGCTGCCAGCAGACTGCTTCCAACATAATTCATTGTAAGAAATGCAGAAGCCGGTCCATCGGTAAAGCCCTCTTCATTCACAACACTTGGAATAATCCAGTCTCCAAAGTGAAATCCTGTATTAATCAGATAACGCTGATTTTCAAGACTTCTTTCATCACAATTCTGTTCGATCTGTGCTCCTCCATAAGGAACCGCTTCACTTGGCAGTTCATTTGCAGCACGCTCCATGGACTGCATCCATTTTCCCATTGCTTCGTAATTTGCCTGAAGAACTTCTTTGTCTCCACAGAGCTGGTATAACTGAAATGGCAGTGTCAGTATGACGTCTCCCCAACCAAGAGATCCTGTATCTCCCTGCTGTACATAATTTCTGATCTGTGGTACTGTTCCCAGAACGTATCCATTTTCCAGCTGATCCAGGCGAATACTGCGAAGCCAGTCTTCGTAAAAGGCTGTCATGTTCTGATTGAACAGTGCTGTTGCCCCATAGACCACTACATCTCCTGTCCACCCTGCTTTTTCTCTTGTCGGACAATCCGTTGGAATCGTAATGTTATTCGAACGATGGCTCCAGTAAATATTACTCTGCAGCTGATTGATCTGCTCATCCGAACATTGGAAATTTCCTGTCACTTCATTTTCTGTACTGATTGCAAGAGCTGTGAAATCTTCTTTCTTCCAATCTGCTCCACCAGTCACGCGCACATAGCGAAATCCATGATATGTAAAATGTGGCTCAAAAATTTCTTCCCGCTTCTCTCCGCAAATATAAATATCCTCTTGCGCCCTGCTTGTTCCAGCGAAAACATAGAAGAAATTTCCCTGACCATCAAGCATTTCTCCATGTTCAAATTTCACTTCTGTTCCAGTTTCTTCCTGAATCTTCACCCGGATAGTTCCTGCAAGATTCTGTCCAAAATCAACCACTGTTTCGCCATTTGGTGTAATAAATACGCTCTGTGCAGGAACTTCTTCAAATACCTTTGCCAGTGGACTGATCTGCGCTTCTGGTATTGGATTGTCCATTGTATGTGTTCTCACCGGAAACCACTTTTTATCATCATATTCTATCTTGGAAGGATCCCCGTCATATCTTCTTGCATCATAGGTTTCACCTAAGAACAAATCCGCACTTCGTATCGGTCCATCAAAGGAATATTTCCAGTTTTCATCAGAACACATGACTTGTTTTTTACCATTTTCATCTATCATCTCCAACTGGAGAAGTACTCCCGGTACTTCTCCATATTCACATCCGTGTCCAAGCGCAATCTTTCCTTTATACCATCCATCTGCAACTGTTACAGAAACTGCATTCTCTCCATTTTGCACAAATTCATCCACATCGTAGACCTGATACTTTAGTCTTCTGTCATACGCTGTAAAACCTGGATTTAATCGGCTGTCCGTCACTGACTTTCCATTGATCTTTACTTCATAAATACCATGTGAAGTCACATACAGACGGGCACGTTTCACAGATTTTCCCACCCTGAAAACACGGCGCATCTGTACTGCCGGATCATAGGGTTCCATCGGTAAAGCATCCCAGATATCCTCTTCTGTTTTCATTGCACTCATATCTCCGTGCATCATTGCTTCTGTAATCTTCCGCCACTCTTTTTTGGCTTCATTCAGAGGATTCTGTAGTAATTGTGGCAATGGCTCCGGCTCCATCCACTTTGCTTTCCAGTCAGATTTATCAAAAAATGCTGTTTCAAAATGATTTTCTCCACTTCGAATCATTTCTTCTGTATTTGTCCACACAGTAATCTGATAATGATATACGGATGTTGATTTTAACATTTCTCCCTGATAAGAAATAGCTGTAGTATCCGAGTTTTCCTGAACACCACTATCCCATACAATTACGTTCTTTTCATCCTTAACAATAATTTGCCAGGCTGTCTGAAAGACATTGTTTTTTTCTGCATCAATCTCCCATGAAAATCTTGGATGTTGACAATCAATCGAAATCGGTTCTTTTACAAATTCACAGGTTATATTTTGGATAAACATAAATTTCCTCCACTTATTCTCTAAAATCATACTAATTACTTTGGTTACCAGGAATATTAATTTATTGTGAGTATAAGATAACACGTCTCCATACTTTAATTATTGTAATATTAATTCAAATATTGTAAAATTAGATATAAATTGAATATTTTCAGTATTGGAATTCCTTTCCCATCAAATTCATTTTTCGGAGGTTATTTATGATCCAGGATATTAAAGCATTTTGCAAATTATTTTATGAAGCCACTTTTCTCTCAATCAATTGCTATGATTATGCATTGGATAAAAGTTATACTTATCCGGAAGATGCCGGGTTCAATATCATTGTAAATAATCCTTCCCCGGATTTTTTAAATTTCAAAAGGAATCCAGACTACTTTGTTTCAGATTCTTTTACTTATTATGGTTATGTTGAATCATCCAGACGCGATTATTGTCTTATTGTCGGACCTGTCTTCAGTACACCAGTAACAGAATCAGATACACACAATTTTATGAAGGAATGGGCCATCGATGCTTCTTTTCATTCCCGCGTCTCACAGTTTTTACAAAGCATTCCACAGCAATCACTCTATTCTTTTTTGAATGTTCTGGCTTATTTGCACTTCTGCATCAATGATGAAGTAATCTCTGTCAGTGAGCATTTCCAATTGGAAGGATTTGGTCAAACAGATAAGATATCCAGTGTTTACACAGAAAAAATCATGGAGCTCAAAGAAAATCAAAAATATCATAATACATATTTTTACGAAAAAGAAATGATGAAATATGTCCAGAACGGAGATATCAAACGATTGAAAGAACTTCTCAACAGCTCGCAGAATCTTGTGGAGGGGATTGTCGCGGGCAATGCGCTCAGACAAAAGAAAAACATTTTCATTACAATTGCAACACTCACTACACGTGCAGCCATTCAGGGTGGAATGAATCTGGAAGAAGCCTATCAGCTGGCCGATGTCTATATCCAGGATTGTGAGCATTCACAGAATCTCACTTATATTGAAAATCTCAATTATTCCATGCTGATTGATTTTGCAGAGCGTGTTGCAAAAGGGAAAATTCCAGGTGGAATGTCCAAAGAAATTTTTGATTGTGTCCAGTTCATCTCCCGTCATGTAAATGAACCGATCCAGGTTGGTGATGTCATGGAACATATCGGGAAAAGCCGCTCCTATCTTACGAAAAAATTTAAAAAGGAACTCGGCTTTGATATCAGCAGTTTTATCATGCGCTGCAAGTTAGAAGAGTCCAAAAGTCTGCTTACCTTTACAGAAAAAAGCCTGAGTGAAATCAGCAGTTACCTCTGCTTCTCCTCTCAGGCTTATTTTCAGAATGTATTTAAAAAGAAGTACGGAATTACTCCTACCCAATACAGAAAACAGACACAGCAGATCACTTAGTCCGTTACTGTTTCCTGCTTTCTTTTCGCGACCTCTTCTCTCATCTGAGGCAGCTTTTTCTCAAGATCAAACTGACTCACAAGAACAAACATAACCACAAATGCAATTAACGGGATAATGAAGGAAAATCCATAGATTGCCATCTTCGTTGCTTCCGGCGCAACAGAAAGGGTAGCATCATATCCTACTGCTGCAAGCATCCATCCAATCAGCGATCCTCCAACTCCGCTTCCTACCTTTCCTCCAAAACTGGAAGCACTGTTGGAGCACGCAACCATTTTCACACCATATTTATATTCATTGAAATCAATTGCCATTGTCGTCATAACTCCAACCAGACACATCATAGGAATGGTTGCAAACGTTGTAAAGCATCCAAGAACCATATATGCAGTGAAATTATTATGTAAGAAAATCATCAGCACATTGGAAATAATACCGATTCCGAAACTAAACTTCAATGTTCCAATAACTCCAAGTTTCTTGATCATCACACCTACAAGGGCAAATCCAAGGAATGTAGGAATCAATCCAACTCCTCCAAGTAATCCTACCAGATTATCATTTCCAAAAATCCATTTGCAATAATAAGTTCCCGCAGCTGCTGTTGTTCCGTAGAGGATACAAGCCAGAAGATTTACAATAAGAACGATCACCCAATATTTATTATGAAATAATTTTGTAATCGCCTCTCTGAAAGGAATCGCTTCTTCCTCTTCTTCAACTTTTTCAGCCACTGTACCTGATTCCGTAGCCGTTTCTCTACTTGTCAGATAAGCAATACCAAAAGCTAAAATAATGAATAATCCAATAATCACGCCAAATTTAATCCATGCACTCTGTGTTCCTCCCAATGCATTTGTAATTGGAATGATCAGAATTGCCATAATAAATCCTGCCACATAGCCGGCTCCTGCTCTCCATGTACCCATAATTCCACGTTCTTCCTGACTGTTTGTACGGACAGCCATCAAAGAGCCATATGGAATAGCTACTGCTGTATAAAGCACTGCTGATAGTAAAATATTGGTTACGAGTGCATAAGCAATCTGAAGTGTTCCGGATGTCTTTGGTACAGTAAACATCAATACAAGCATAATACCGGCCGGTACACCAGCCTTTAAAAGCCATGGTCTGTATTTTTCCTTACCTGGTTTCGTATGATCTACAATATTTCCCATGATCAGATCTGTAAATGCATCAATAATCTTACTGATCAACAATACAGTTGCAATCGCCCCTGCTGCCAGACCAACTTTGTCTGTATAAAAATAAGTCAGCTGTCCAATAATTGTTGAGATTGCATTCAGTGAAAATTGTCCTAATGAATCTCCAAGATAATCCTTTGTCCTCATAACTTTCTGGACACCGAACTTATCTTTCCCCAACGGTTTCTTTGCCATTTTCTCTTCCTTCTTTCTACTTTTATTGTGCTTATAAAATATCACGTTCCACATTCTTTTTATTGTAAAATCATTCCATTTATTGTAATATCATACATTCATTCATCAAATTTGAGTTTAAAATGTGCTGTCTGCTTTTCACCAGTCCGCAGCCGGTATTTTTCATGTAATGAGAGCATTCCCGGAAGATCCCCTCCTACACCACACATTGCGCCGTCAACATTTAATGTTGTCACCCATTCTTTTTTCAACAAATGACTATGTGTGGCATCTTCCAGTGCTCTCTGAGAGTAATGCCATGCACTAAAAAGCATTCCACCAGGATTAAGATTAATGATTGAAAGTCTTTTTCTATCCTTAGAAATTAATTCTAATTTTTTCACATCACATCTCGTTCCATTTTCCTGCGGACGCATATACTTGTGCTCTAATTCTTTCACACTCATGGAATAATGATCGAACAATGCAGCTGTTTTTCTGTCCGGATAACATTCCCATGGACCTCTTCCATACCAACTGATCTCATCAAAACTATCTGGCATCGTAATTGTCATTCCGATCCGGACAAAATCAATCTTTTTTGAAATGCCTGCCATCCTGATTTCTACTTCTCCATCCAAACCAAACAGATACTCTATGACAAGGGCTTTACAGAGTGGATGTCTCCAATAGGTTCTGATCTTTGTCTTTTCTTCTGTCTGTTCAATTGTATGTTTTACATATCGAAGCTTTTCTTCTGCCATTTGCCACTTCTTTACAGGCATAGAATTCAACATCGCCGGAACAAAATGTGCCGTATCAATATCATTATCTGTCATAGCTCTTGAAAAATTGGGACGCATCGGTGCAAGAAACAGTTCTTCTCCGTTGATTTGCGCAGAACAGATCAGTCCGTCCTTTATTTTATACAAGAAATGGTTCCCGCTGATTTTAATCTCCTGTTCAGTTTCTACTACAGATAAATTCCTTCTTTGAGTAATATTTTCTGTATTTTCACTCTTTTTTCTTACCTTCTCTTTTATTACATTTTTCAAAATTATCTGATCATATGCAACGACATCTCCTTTTCTGGCCCATTTTGTATCGTTTTTCAATTTCCACCAAAATGTAATTGTATCCGCACCTTCCATTTTATCTTGTATAGTCACCACTTTTGATGTCTTCGGACTGATCAGATCCAGCAATTCATGGGAGATTTCTCCCTGTGACAGAAGTGTTCCGTCTTCTTTTGCCTCCCAGTGTAATTCATAATTTTGTAAGCCGTTAAACATCTGCTTATTGTAGATTCGAAAAGACTTTTCCTGCATACTTTCAACAGCTATTGAAAGCATCTGATAACATTTTCTCACTTCATATGCTGCCGGATGGAGTGTCCGGTCTGCCGCCACAATTCCATTTGCACAGAATGCTCCATCATTTCCTTTTGCATTTTTCTTTCGGAATCCATACGGGCTATACGCTTCATCAAAATCACTTCCATACAGCCACTGATCTGTATCATCTTTTCTCTTGTGGATTGCCTGATCGACAAAATCCCAGATAAATCCTCCGCACATATGCGGATATTGCTCAAATGCATCTGTATATTCTTTGAAATTTCCGAGACTGTTTCCCATGCAATGGGCATATTCACACAAAATAACCGGCATCTTTTCATACATCTGACAATCGATATCTTTATCATCTGCTGCCAAACTGTTTGCTATAAATGCAGTCCAGTTTTTAATCTTCTGCTTTTTGCAAAGTTTTTCAAATTCTACCTCATCCGGATACATTCGGCTCAAAAGATCTGTACACCTTTTATCGTACATTCCTTCATAATGGAAAATCCTTGTATCATCCAGCTTTTCAGCACTTTGACGCATTCTCACAAAATTCTCGCCCTTGCCGGCTTCATTTCCAAGGCTCCAGAAGAGAATCGACGGATGATTCCGGTCACGCAGGATCATTCGCTCCACACGGTCAATACACGCCTTCGTCCACCGCTCATCACTTGTCGGGAGAATCCTCCTTACTCCATGAGATTCCAGATCTGTCTCATCCATCAGAAGGATTCCATATTCATCACACAGTTCGTAAAAATATGGATCATTCGGATAATGACTGGTGCGAACTGCATTGATATTTAATTGTTTTAAAATCTTTATATCCTGCAAATGTCGTTCTTTTGGAACGGCCCAACCATGATCCGGGTCAAAATCATGCCGGTTTACTCCATGTATGATAAGCCTTTTTCCATTTAATTTTAATATATTTCCAACAACTTCAACCTTACGGAATCCAAAACGGAAAGATTTATAATACGTTTTCCCATTTATCTTCCATTCAAGCAGAATGGTATAAAGATTGGGCTGCTCATGGTTCCATTTCAAGGGATTTTTTACGAGATGGTGAAACTGGATTTCTGTCGTCTTTCCCTCTTTCTGATTTAATGTATCAAATGAGAGTTCCTTCTCTCCAAGCACTTCGTTTCTTTCAGGAATACTTGCTTTCACATGGATTTTTTCCTGATAAGATTCCTGGTTTGTTATTCCTGTTCTATCCTCTGGCTCATCCCAGCATTTTAACTGCAGGAAAAGTACTGTTTGTGCATCACTGTATTTTTCATCCAGATCTGCCCGCATATAAAAATCGCGGATCGTCACTTTCGGTTCTGCATACAGATATACTTCTCTGTAAATTCCACCGAAGAACCACATATCCTGATCTTCCAGATAAGTCCCATCTGAATATCTCCAGACAACTGCTGTTACCTGATTTTCACCATTTTCTATATAATCTGTGATATCAAATTCATGCGGAGTCATGGATCCTTGTGAGTACCCAACATATTTTCCATTGACATACACTTCAAGAGCCGCCTTTACCGCTCCAAAATGAAGAAAGATTTCCTGTTCTTTAAAGTGTTCCGGCACTGTAAATGTACGCCGGTAAATTCCATATTCCTGTAATTCATGACTGATCTGCGGAATGTGCTTTTTCTTCGTATTGATTGCCTGTGGATAGGAAGAACTGTAGTAATACGGTTTCCCATATCCTTCTAACTGCCAGACACTCGGAACAGTGATTGTATTCCATTTTGTATCATCGAGTTGTTTCTCTGCGAAGTTTTCCGGAAGTTCTGTCCCCATCTGGTAATAGAACTTCCATTCTCCGTTCAAAGAATATTTTGTTTTTGCTTCTTTCTTTTTGCAGGCATCCTCTTTATTATCATAAGTAAATGCAATTGCATGTCCTTTTTCTTTATTCTCACCTAAAACTGACAGATCTTCCCATTTGAATATTTTTTTATTCATTTTCTAAATCCACCTTCTTGATCAATCCGTTCTCATCGAATTCAATTGGCGCCATACATGCCCTCCTTAGATACTGTCCATTTGTACTCACATGGAAAAACACATACCACTGTCCATTCACTTCCTCAATACTGCCATGATTGTTCCAACTTTCCTCATTCAGCGATATGTTGTCAACAATCACACCCTGATATGTAAATGGTCCGAGCGGAGACTTTGATGTCGCATATCCAAGACTGCTCGGTCTTCCACTGGAGATATCTGCAAAAACATAATAATAGGTATCTCCACGCTTTCTCATAGAACTTCCTTCATGAAAATGATGCTCTTTCTCCGTTACAAGCCCTTCTACAATCGTACTTTCATCAATGCTCATCATATCCGGATTCAGTTTTGCCCCACAAGAAGAAAACTGTCCCCAATAATAGTACGCCTGTCCATCATCATCAACAAAAACTGCCGGGTCAATTCCTTTTACAGGAAGTTTCACTGCATTTTTAAATGGCCCTGTAGGAGAATCTGATACTGCAACTCCTTCCGTATCGTCAGAAAGACAAAAATACAGATAGTATTTTCCATCTTTATAGATACAATCCGGTGCAAACAGACTCTTGTTCTTTTGCTGTTCTATCAGCATATTCCTCAAAATCGGCAAAAACTGATCTATCGGCATCTCTCTGGTCTCTTCTGGGAGAAAAGTCAGAATTGCTTCCGGAAGTTCATTATAAGACTTAACATTATCTAGATAAGCAGGTTCCTGAATCTCATCTGCCCATGGGACATCCTTGATGGAAAAGCTGATTTCACTCTCTACCCATTGTTCTAGATCTGCGGACGAAATTACTTTGTACTGATTGGAACACCAGGAATCCTCTTTTGTGTCAAGACTTCCATAGATATAGACTTTTCCATCCGGCATCACATGAGCTTCACCATCCGGGATGTTGGATTTGATATTTAGAAATGGTTTCATAGTTTATACACCGCCTCCTTGCTATTCGTTTGTTTCTTGTTTTTCTAAAGCGACTATAACATTTGAGGATGTATAATTATTGTAATTTTATATATTGTATTGTAATTTTATTCTTTTTAACTACTTTATTTGTAAATGGTTGGAAAGAGACGATTAGCGACACCAGCCTAAAGGTATAAGCCACCTTACATAACGGAATAGAAAAAGCTCAGAGGTCACGACTCTGAGCTTTTTCTTTTTCCTGCAGAAGTTTGATCTGTAGAAATCTAATTTCTTTTATTAGCTATTATCAGAATATGCCATACAGGAT
>ERZ1034901.48-NODE-48-length-90176-cov-15.906748_pt1 | contig 90176 bp, 77 predicted proteins | sample MGYA00520628_ERZ1034901 | MGnify/ENA primary metagenome ERZ1034901 (study PRJEB33766, sample SAMN09781783) | gut metagenome | biome: gut microbiome | host: Homo sapiens | place: Madagascar | study: EMG produced TPA metagenomics assembly of the PRJNA485056 data set...
GCATCACCTTGACATGGTGGGGGTCGTTGGTTCGAATCCAATCGTGCCTACCAGAATATTTTTTGGGATTGCTGACGATGCCGTTAAATCAGATGGCTTTGCGAACAACAGCGCTCCGTCATTAAGATCGGGCGTGGGCGCATTGTTGTCAGCAGACTCAAAACAAAAGAAAGTGCGGCTCAGGTCCGCACTTTTTTTATGCCCGCAATTTTTGTGAGGATTCAAAAAAATGGTAGTAGTCACTCTTCCAGACGGTTCCAAGCGCGAATATGCCGATGCCGTGACGGTCGGCGAAATCGCCGCCTCGATCGGTGCTGGTCTCGCCAAGGCTGCGCTTGCCGGCAAGGTTGACGGCAAGCTCGTGGACCTCTCGCACAAGGTCACCGCTGATGCCGCCGTGTCGATCATCACGGGCCGCGATCCGGAAGGCCTTGAGATCATTCGTCATTCGACCGCGCATCTGATGGCTCAGGCCGTCAAGGAACTCTTCCCGGAAGCGCAGGTGACGATCGGGCCGGCGATTGAGAACGGCTTCTACTACGACTTCTCCTATTCGCGTCCCTTCACGCCCGAAGATCTTCAGAAGATCGAGGAGCGCATGGACGAGCTCGTGAAGAAGAACATCCCCATCGTTCGCGAGGAAATGCCGAGGAACGAAGCGGTCGACTTCTTCAAGGCCCTCGGCGAACACTACAAGGCTGAGATCATCAGCTCGATCCCCGAAGGCGAAACGATTTCGCTCTACCGCCAGGGCGACTTCGTCGACCTCTGCCGCGGTCCTCACGTCCCGTCGACGGGCGTCCTCAAGGTGCACCGCCTCATGAAGGTCGCGGGCGCCTACTGGCGCGGCGACAGCAAGAACGAAATGCTGCAGCGCATCTACGGCACGGCCTGGGCGACCAAGGACGATCAGAAGGCCTACCTCAAGATGCTCGAAGAGGCTGAAAAGCGCGATCACCGCCGTCTCGGCCGCGAGCTCGACCTCTTCCACCTCCAGGACGAAGCTCCCGGCATGATCTTCTGGCATGCCCGCGGCTGGGCGCTCTGGCAGGTAATCGAGCAGTACATGCGCCGCGTCTACCAGGACAACGGCTACGACGAAGTGAAGGCGCCGCAGCTCCTCGACCGTTCCCTCTGGGAGCGTTCCGGCCACTGGGCGAAGTACCGCGAGAACATGTTCACGACCGAGTCGGAGAACCGCTACTACGCTCTGAAGCCGATGAACTGCCCGGGCCACATCCAGCTCTTCAATTCGAAGCTTCGCAGCTACCGCGATCTGCCGCTTCGCTTCGGCGAATTCGGTCAGTGCCACCGCAATGAGCCCTCGGGCGCTCTGCACGGCCTCATGCGCGTTCGCGGCTTCACGCAGGACGACGGCCACATCTTCTGCACCGAGGATCAGATCCTCGCCGAATGCGAGCACTTCACCGGTCTCGTTCAGAAGGTCTACGCCGACTTCGGCTTCAAGGAAATCGCCTACAAGGTTGCGACCCGCCCGGCCATGCGCATCGGCGAGGACGCCGTGTGGGACAAGGCTGAGCACGCCCTGATGTCGAGCCTTGATGCGCTCGGAATCAAGTACGAGATCCTCGAGGGCGAGGGCGCCTTCTACGGCCCCAAGATCGAATATCACCTCAAGGACTGCCTCGGCCGCTCCTGGCAGTGCGGTACGGTCCAGGTCGACTTCCAGATGCCGGGCCGCCTCGGTGCTGAATACGTCGCCGAAGACAACACCCGCAAGGTTCCGGTGATGCTGCACCGCGCCATTCTCGGGTCGCTGGAACGCTGGATCGGCATGCTGATCGAAGAGTTTGCGGGCGCCTTCCCGGTGTGGCTCGCTCCGGTTCAGTGCGCTGTTGCGCCGATCACGGACGGTCAGGCTGAATACGCCAAGAGCGTTGCTGAGAAGCTCCACAATGCGCGCATCCGTGTTATCAGTGATTTGCGCGGTGAAAAGATCAACTATAAAATTCGCGAACTTAGCCTGCAAAAGATTCCGTACATTCTCGTCGTTGGCGAGAAGGAAGCACAGGCTGGAACGGTTTCCGTGCGCATGCGCGGCGGCAAGGATCTCGGTGTGATGAAGGTGGAGGATTTCCTCAGCCGCATCCTCGCTGAGAACGAAAGCCGCGGCAGCGGTGAATAACCGACTGCCCGACGCATCAGCACTTCATTTTTCGGGAGAAGAGCCATAGCTCAAGATAGAAAGCATCGGATCAATGGTGAGATCCGAGTTCCTGAGGTCCGACTGACCGGCGTCGATGGCGCCCAGATCGGTATTGTCCGCACGTCCGAAGCCCTTCGCATGGCAGAGGACGCGGACGTTGATCTCGTCGAGGTTGCGCCCAATGCGGTGCCGCCTGTCTGCCGCCTGATGGATTACGGCAAGTTCCGTTATCAGGAGCAGAAGAAGGCCCAGGAAGCGAAGGCGAAGCAGAAGGTCGTGCAGATCAAGGAAGTGAAGTTCCGCCCGGCAACGGATGAGAACGACTTCCAGACGAAGCTGCGCAGCCTTGTGCGTTTTCTCTCCGACGGCGACAAGGCGAAGGTTACGCTGCGCTTCCGCGGCCGTGAAATGGCGCACCAGCAGTTCGGCGCCCAGCTCATGGACCGCGTTCGCGACGAACTCGCCGACGTGGCTCAGGTCGAACACGCACCCAAGCTCGAAGGCCGTCAGATGATCATGGTTCTCGCCCCGAAAAAGAAGCGCTGATTTTTCACCGTTTCGATTCAAAGTCGAGTAGAATCGCTGTCTTTCGCCGGTACGGTCTCATCGCCGTGCCGGCATAACAAGTAAGTCCGGGCTCAATGAAGCGTCTCTTCGGCATTGAAGGGAACGCCTGGGACTTATCTAAAAATAGAGGAACGGCAAATGCCGAAGATGAAGACCAAGCGCGCCGCTGCGAAGCGGTTCAAGCCGCGTGCCAGCGGCTCGATCAAGCGCGCCCACGCCACGAAGCGCCACATCCTTTCCCACCGCACGACGAAGAACAAGCGTCAGCTGCGCGGCATGGTCACGGTGCACGAGTCGGATATCAAGTCCGTCAAGCGCATGCTGCCCTACGCCTAATTAAAGAAAGGAGATAAAGATGCCTCGTGTGAAGCGTGGTGTGACGGCTCGTGCTCGTCATAAGAAGATTTTCACCCTCTCGAAGGGTTACCGTCTGCGCCGCAACAACGTTTTCCGTGTTGCCAAGCAGGCTGTCATGCGCGCCGGCCAGTACGCCTATCGCGACCGCCGCAACAAGAAGCGCGTTTTCCGTCGTCTGTGGATTGCCCGCATCAATGCCGGCACCCGCGCCAACGGCATGACCTACTCTGTGTTCATGAACGGCCTCAAGAAGGCCGGCATCGGCCTTGACCGCAAGGTCCTCGCCGACATGGCCGTGAGCGACAAGGAAGGCTTCGCCGCCCTCGTTGCCTCCGTCAAGAACGCCTGATAGAGGTCAGAGTCGCTGACTCGAAGGGATTTCCCTTCGAAGAACGATTCGTGAAGGAGATCCGGTTCCGGAAGGGACTGGGTCTCTTTTTCTTTTTGGGTTCCCCAAAAATATTCCTGCATCTCTTTGCGGGCGACCTGCGTCCGGAATCCAGCATCGTAAACATCGGCTTTCTGCTTCCCGGAAGATCCTTTACCGCCATCTTTTTTCAGCATTCTCAGAGGATTGCAGGTAGAATTCACCCTTTCAGCGTGAAGCGCCCGCGGATTCCCTGAAGGATGTCCGGCGCTTTGCAAATATTCGGCTGCCCGCCTGAATGCCCGGTGAGAGACCGATGAAAGCTCCTTTCATCCTCCTCCATACCCCCCGGACTGCGCCCGGAAGCCGAACGTCAGGACGCAGACTGCCTTTTCCCCCGGCGGAAGTTTTCCGGGGAGTGAAAGGGCCCGATGCGTCCCTCAGATTTCAACGTTTTGGAATACAAAATGCAGGATCTTTCCGAACTCATCGAGTCCGCAAAGCGCGAATTCGCCGAGGCGGGGCAGGCTGCCGCGCTTGAGGACGCCAAGGCGCGCTACCTCGGCAAGACCGGCCGGCTCACCATGCTCATGAAGGAGCTGGGGAAGCTCGCTCCCGAAGAACGCCGTGCGCGCGGTCAGGAAATCAACCGCGCCAAGGCACAGGTTGAAGAGGCGCTCAACGCCCGCCGCGAGGCTCTGGCCGACGAAGCTCTGAAGCAGAAGCTCGCCGCCGAATCGATCGACGTGACGCTCCCCGGGCGCGGCCGCTCCGAGGGCGGCATCCATCCGGTGATCCGCACCTGGATGCGCGTTGAGGAAATCTTCCGCTCGATCGGTTTTGATGTTGCCGATGGTCCGGAAATTGAAAGCGACTGGTTCAGCTTCACCGCGCTCAACAATCCCCCCAACCATCCGGCGCGCTCGATGCAGGATACGTTCTACGTCGACAGGAACGACGACGAGGGGCGTCCCCTCCCGCTTCGTCCCCATACGTCGCCCATGCAGGTGCGCTATGCCCGCACGCATCAGCCGCCCATCAAGGTGATCGCCCCGGGCCGCACCTACCGCGTCGACAGCGATGCGACCCACTCGCCCATGTTCCATCAGGTCGAAGGCCTCTGGATCGACGAGAACATCAGCTTCACGGATCTGAAGGGCGTCTACAGCGACTTCCTGCGCTGCTTCTTCGAAACGAACGATCTCATCGTCCGCTTCCGTCCGTCCTACTTCCCCTTCACCGAGCCCTCGGTCGAAGTCGACATGATGTTCACGAGCGGTCCGCGCAAGGGCCGCTGGCTCGAGATTTCGGGCGCGGGCGAAGTGCATCCGAACGTGGTGCGCAACTACGGACTTGATCCCGAGAAGTACATCGGCTTTGCGTTCGGCTCCGGCCTTGAGCGCCTCACCATGCTGCGCTACGGCATCGACGATCTGCGCCTCTTCTTTGAGGGCGATCTGCGCTTCTTGAAGCAGTTCAACTGATAACGGCGGAGAGAGAAGAGAAAAATGATTTTCACTGAAGAATGGCTGCGCCAGTACGTCAATCCGGCGCTTTCGACCGATGAGCTCGCCGAAGCCCTCACGATGGCGGGTCTTGAGGTTGAGGAAGTCACGACCGCTGCTCCCGCCTTTACGGGCGTCGTCGTCGCCGAGGTCCTCACCTGCCGCGATCACGAGAATTCGGATCACCTCCATGTCTGCGAAGTCAATGCCGGCACGGGCGAGACGCTCCAGATCGTCTGCGGCGCTCCCAATGTGAAGGCCGGGATCAAGGTTGCCTGCGCCACGATCGGCGCGGTGCTTCCGGGGGACTTCCGCATCAAGAAGAGCAAGCTCCGCGGCGTGGTGTCGATGGGCATGCTCTGCTCGACGCGCGAACTCGGCATCAACGAGAACCACGACGGCATCTGGATCCTTCCGGACGACGCGCCGGTCGGCACCGACATCCGCGAATATGCGCGCCTTGACGACGCGAAGATTGAATTGAAGCTCACGCCGAACCGCGGCGATGCGCTTTCCGTCGTGGGCGTCGCCCGCGACGTGCACGCCATCACGGGCGCGCCTCTCATTCTTCCCTCGATGGCTCCGGTTCCCGCCACGTGCGAGTGCAGGCTCCCCGTCGAGATTCAGGCCCCCGACCTCTGCGGCCGCTTCTCGAGCCGCGTGATCAGGAACCTCAATCCGAAGGCGAAGACCCCGGAATGGATGAAGTCGCGCCTTGAGCGCGCCGGTCAGCGTTCGGTTTCGGCTTTGGTCGACATCTCGAACTACGTGATGCTCGAGCTCGGCCGCCCGACGCACTTCTACGACATCAAGAAGCTGAATGCCGACCGCCTCACCGTGCGCTGGGCGCGCGACGGCGAATCCGTGAAGCTTCTGAACGGCGAAACGGTTGAGCTCACCCCCTGGTACGGCGTCATCTGCGCAGGCGACGAGCCCGAATGCCTCGCAGGCATCATGGGCGGCGACCGGTCGTCGATCAACGACGAAACGACGGACCTCTTCATTGAGTCCGCCTTCTGGTTCCCGAAGGCCATTCAGGGCCGCTGCAGGAAGCTCAACTTCTCGACCGATGCCGCCTACCGCTATGAACGCGGCGTCGACTATGCGAGCACGGCCGAGCACCTCGAATACATCACGCAGCTCGTTCTCGACATCTGCGGCACCCCCGAAACCAAGGTGGGCCCGGTCGAGGATGTGGTCGCGAACCTCCCCGAACGCGCTCCGGTCAGGATGCGCGTCGACCGCTGCTGCAAGGTGGTGGGCGTCGACATCCCGCTCGAATCGATGGAAGAGAGCTTCAAGCGCCTCGGCTTCGAATACACGCTCGAAAACGGCGTCTTCACGGTGGTGCCGCCTTCTTTCCGCTTCGATATTGAAATCGAAGAGGATCTGATTGAGGAAGTCGCCCGCCTCTGGGGCTACGAAAAGCTCCCGGATCGTCCGCCGCTTGCCCGCATCGCGATGAAGCCCTCGCGCGAAGAGCGCCGCTCCGCTCATGCGCTTCGCCTTGAAATGGCGGACCTCGGGTACCAGGAACTCATCAACTTCTCCTTCGTTCCCGAAGAATGGGAAGTGGCCTTTGCCGCGAACGAGAAGCCGATCCGACTTCTGAACCCGATCGCCTCGCAGCTCTCCGTCATGCGTACGCAGCTGATCGGCGGCCTCGTGGACATCCTCCGCTACAACCTCAACCGCCGCGCTGAGCGCGTCCGCGTCTTCGAGCTCGGCCGCGTCTTCTTCCCGGATGCGTCGGTTGAAGAAGGCCCCTGGACGGTGAAGGGCGTGCGTCAGCCGCAGCACATCGCCGGCCTCGCCTACGGCACGGCCGATGATGCGCAGTGGGGCGTTGCCGCCCGCCGCGTCGACTTCTTCGACGTGAAGGGCGACGTCGAGCGCCTCATCCGCCCGCTCAAGGCCCGCTTCGTGAAGGAATCCTTCCCGGCCCTCCATCCGGGGCGTTCTGCCGGCATCTATGTCGGCGAGAAGCGCATCGGCTTCATCGGCGAACTCCATCCGCGCGTCATGCAGCAGTTCGACCTCACGCATGCGCCGGTGGTCTTCGAAGTCGCGGTCGACCCGCTCATGGAGCTTCCGCTCCCGGACTACAAGCCCGTGAGCAAGTTCCAGCCCGTCACGCGCGACCTCGCCGTGGTGGTTCCTGCCGACCTGGAGGTTCAGGTGCTCTTTGACGCGGTTGCCGCCGCGAAGAAGAAGGATCTGCGTCTTGCGCCCCTCACCGACTTCCGCCTCTTCGACCTCTATCGTCCGAAGGAAGGCGAGGGTGCTTGCGAGAAGTCGCTCGCCTTTGCGATCGAACTTAATTCGCGCACGGATGAGGCTCTGAACGACGAGCAGACGGAAGGCGCCGTTCGCGCTATTCTCGAAGTGCTCGAGGAAAAGGGCGCCCGCCTGCGTCAGTAATTCCGCTCCCGGTCCGTTCCTCAGTGGAGCGGACCGGCGCGAGCCCTAAGAAATTTCCATCGACAGAAAAGAAGACATATGAAAGATCAGGAAGAAAAACAGGACGATCAGGACATTCGCACGCTCAACAAGGCGAGCATTGCCGAAGCGCTGATCGCGCAGATTCCGGACCTTGATCGTCCGCATGCGAAGCTCATCGTCGAAACCTTCTTCGAACTCATCGCCGAGCACCTTGAAAAGGGCGACACGGTGAAGATCCCCGGTCTCGGCAACTTCTCCGTGCGCGACAAGGTTGCCCGTCCGGGCCGCAACCTGAAGACCGGCGAAACGGTGACCATCACCGAGCGCCGCGTCGTCACCTTCCATCCCTCGGGAACGCTCAACGCCCGCGTGACGACCAACCTGATTCCCCCGCAGGAACAGCCGCGCACCCGCCGCACGCGCGCCGTCCTCAAGGACAAGGAATAAGCGGACTAAACCTGAATTTGCTTTTTTCGAAATCTTCAGGTAATATTCCGCTTCTGTTCGGGGCGTAGCGCAGCCTGGTAGCGCACTTGCATGGGGTGCAAGGGGTCGCGAGTTCGAATCCCGCCGCCCCGACCAGAACAAATGAGGTCATCGCAAGATGGCCTTTTTTGTTGCCTGGAAAAATTATCCCGGACGAGCCGGGCAGGTGTTTTTAATTTGTATGCGCCTGATGACGGACCATGAGACCTGCGCCGGCAGCGCATCAGACAGTTCGCCGAAGTAAACAGTTGGTTTACGTAAACGATTGTTTTATATAAATTTCCTTTCGCAAATTTTTATATTTCAATGCCCGGTAACCCTGAAGGGTTAATGCGAATATCTTATTCAAGTTGCGGCGACGAGAATGGCTGAGAGGAAGGACGCTGATTATTGACAATTGGCCGAAATCCCATATGGGGACAATCAAAGGAGCGCTCGCCAGACCTACAACAGGAAATTCCAGCCAGAGGCGACAGTTTTCCCACCGCCTCCGGATCGGGAGAAATCAAACCCGCTTCTGCTTCGTTTCGTTTCTTTTTCCTGAAGACGGCGCCCCCAAACAGCCGGGAGGAAAAATGTCTCGGGACCAACTGCCTTTTCTTGAGCAGCGCGAACTCGTGAAGCGCTGGAGCGGACCGTGGCCTGCGCTGGCGAATCTCGTCTTCACGCTTGCCATCTTTGCCGTCACCTGGTGGATCTTCCAGGACCCGCGCGGCGTCATGCGCTTTTATACGCCCTACGTCGGCTACAACTACTGCCGCTGGTGGCTCATCATCCTGATCTGGATGGCCTACATCTTCGACTTCTGGCCCTTCCGCAGAAAATGGCTGGAAACAGCGCATCCGCTTCAGAAGGGCGTCGTCCTTTCGCTCATTTCCGTGGGTCTGCTCATCGTCATCATCCACGGCTTCTTCGAAGGGATTCTCGGCAATACGGCATTTGCGTACTTCAATCCTGATCAGCTTCAGAAGCTCCCCGGCCTCACGGAGTTCTACGCGACGGAATATGCGGCTCAGGCCTGCATGATGTTCGCGGTCATCGCTTCGTGGATCAGCCCGGCCTGGGTCGTCGCTCTTGAGGGCCGCCCCTGGCAGGATCTGGTGCAGCCCTATAAGGGCTTCTCGATCTGGCTCGGCACCTTCGCCCTGTTGCTCGTCATCTATCTCATGACGATGCACAACCACATGGGCATTCTCTACTACCCGTGGCAGTACTTCACCGCCATCACGCCGCCCTATTGGGAAGAGTTCGCCGAGACCGTTTCGGCCAACTTCCACGTTGCCTGGATCATGTGCTGCACGGTCGTCGTCTGGTTCATGGAAGGCATCTGGGAGCGCTATCCCTTTACGCTCATCAAGACGCCCTGGCTCAGACGCACCGCGCTCTTCTTCGGCATCATCGTGATCTCGGTCGCCCTCTGCTTCTTCTTCTGGTACATGCAGGAGCTCACCTGGGGCGAAGCAATCCGAGGCCACCGCCGCGACGCGGCTCCCGACTGGCGCTGGCTCCACGTGGGCGAAACGGCAATCTTCTGCCTTGTTCCGGCGCTCTTCCTGCAGTTCTACTGCGGAAACTGGCCGCACAGGTTCTCTAAGCCCGTGAACATCCTCATCCGCACGACGATCGTCATCGTCGGGGCAGCGCTCATCTACTGCCTCTACTACAAGTACGCGCACTTCGTGCTCGGCACGCAGAAGGGGTTCTCGCATCCGCAGCAGTTCCCGATGATCCCGATGATCTGGCTCATCAATCTCTGGCTCGTGAACTGGTGGTTCATGGACGGCTGGCCCGGCTGGAAGCTCAGGATGCGCACGCCCGAAGAGGTGAAGGCCGCTGAAGCTGAAGACGAAGCCCGCACCGTCTGGCGCTCCGAAATGACCGCCGGTCTCCTCATCGGCATCATCGCCGGCGTCGTCTTCTACATCGCCCTCATCTGGCTCCTGCCGATCCTTTCGGCGAACTTCACGCTGGTTGATTAACGAACATCGAAGGTTTTAAGAAAATGGACAGACGCAAACTTCTGCTTTCGGGCGCCGCGCTCGGCGCCGGCATCGGCACGGTAGGCGCCATGGGGGCGTTCAGCTATTCGCCCATGCGCCGGATTCTTCTGCCGGAGACTGTTCGCGGAACCACCGATATCGGCCTCTGCAAATCCGTGAAGATCATCAACATCTCGGAAACGAGCTGGTTCGACAACAAGATCTTCATGGAAGACGTCACGGCTTCGGGCGGCCTCCTGGTCGACCAGTACACCTACAACTGGGCTCCTTTCGGGAACGGCAAGGGCGCAGGCAAAGGCACCTATGCCGACGGCATGAAGCTCCTGCAGCCCTATCTTGCCAAGCACGATCTTGACGGCGCATGGAATGCGGCGAAGGAAGTCTGCCGGCATCCCGACAATGCCGGGGGCTTCTCCTGCCTCGTCGAAATCGAGGCGCTCGACGGCAAGAAGACCCGCTATCTCTTCGACTGCGGCTGGAACTATCAGTGGATGGATACGTGCTTCAAGCGTGAAGGCGTCGACAAGATGCTCGCCAACAACGAGATCGAGGCCTTCATTTCGACGCACGAGCATATGGACCATTACTGGGGGTTCCCGGTCGTCGCGAAATATGCGCCCAACATTCACGTCTACCGTCCCTCGACCTTCTATCCGGAAGGAAAGGACTACATGGAGAAGTCCGGGCATGTGGGCAAGGTCACCGAAGTCGGCAAGGGCCTTCACCGCCTTCAGGACGGCGTGGCGCTCTACCAGTTCGAGTGCCCGATCATCTTCCGCGTATTCGGCGAAATGTCGATGTACTGCAACGTGAAGGACGTGGGGCTCGTTTCGATCACGGGCTGCTGCCACCAGGGCATCATCCTCTTCGCCGACACGGCCTATAAGGAAATCGCCTACGAAAAGGATCAGTTCTACGGTCTTTACGGCGGCCTTCACATCTCGCCCTTCGACGACTGGGATCCGAAGTACGACGACCTTGTGATCGGCCTCAAGAAGTGGAATCTTCAGAAGGTCGGGTGCAACCACTGCACGGGCCTCATTACCGCGCAGAAGTTCGTCGACGCGGGCTACCCCGTCGTCAAGGGAACGGCGCGCTTCCGCTCGAAGACCACCAACTATCTCGGAAACGGCGACACGCTCACCTTCCCGTCATAAGAGAGTGCGGCGTTCTTGAAGGAAGAGGCGGGGCTTCAGCTCCCTGCCTCTTCCTGAATCCACATCCAATTTCCTTTCGGGACCCGCCCATGCTTTTGCCGCGCATACTTCCGAGGCCGCTCAGCGAAGAATCCGGCACCGAATCCGTTTCCGTCATGACGGCGCTGATCGGCGCCATTCATCTCGACCGCACGAAAGCCCGCATGATCGGCTGGCGGGGCGTGAGGCCATCCTTCGCGAGAGGCGCCGCCTGGTCGCTGCGGACTGCGGGTCTCGGCGGAATTTTCGGAATTGAATCACTCGGTGAAGATGCGGGGGGCGGCCTCATTACCGGCCGCTTCCGCGTCTTCTATTTTCCGGAGGAAGCGCTCGCGAGCGATGCCCTTCGGGCAAAAGTGCGGGATCTATCCCTTCATTCAAACGAGCTTTCAGGCTTTCTTCTCGGAGGCCTTGAACTCAATATTCCGTCGGACGGTTCCGGCATTCTTCTGACGCTTGAATTTCCCTTTGCTGAGCGCAGGCTCGGCATGACGCTCTTCACGCTTTTCTCGAAAACGATTGAGGCGGCGCTGGGCGCTCGCGGAGAAAGCATTCTCAATGCTGAAAAAGAAGAGGACGGAAAAGGCATTACGCTCGAACCCTCGCTTGCCCTGGGGTCTCTCGCCGGAAGACTTCCCGGAAGGCGCATGAAAGGGCGCTATTTCGAACATAAGCCCCGCGCTGAAGCGCTCGAAAACCTGCCCGTCGTCCATGTCGTCACGGGCTTTCTCGGGTCCGGGAAGACCACATTTCTTCGCGAATGGCTCGAATATCTTCACGGGCGCGAACGCTTTACGGGCGTCATTCAGAATGAGTTCGGCGAGGCGGATCTCGACAGCCTCATTCTTTCGGGGCAGACGCGGGTTGAACCATTGGACGACGGCTGCGTCTGCTGCTCGCTCGCCGACAGTCTCCGGCCGGGAATCGAGCGCCTCATTGCGGCAACGCCTGCCGAACAGTTCATCCTTGAAACCACGGGCGTCGCATCGCCCTCCGCAGTCATGGATTCGCTCTGGACCCTGAACGACATCGTGAAGCGAGGTCTTCTCATTACGGTTGCCGACAGCCTTGACCTGACTGAGCGTCCGAAGAGGCTCGAAGACGCCGCTGTCCGCGATCAGATTGAAAGCGCGGACGTGATTATTGAGAGCAAGGCGGATGCTGTTGCGGAAGAGGCGCTCAAAGGCCTTGGAAAACGCCTTCATCAGATGAACCCAAGAGCGCTCATTATTGAGGCCGATCACGGCCGGATTCCCTTTGCGGTGCTCGATCGCTATTACGAACACTGGCTCGACGAAGAAGCGCTGGATCTTCCCTCCAGAAGCGGGCGGTCATCCGCCACGGCAAAGCGGCTTTCGGGCCTCTGGGGGCAGGGAGGAATGTCCCTCAGCACGCTTTCTCAGGGTGAAGACGCTGCAGCTCGCTTCAGCGCCCGGACCCTGGAACTTCAGGAAGCTCTTTCCATCGAGGCGCTTCAGAAGATGATCGCCGAAGAGGGCGAAGCGCTTCTGCGCGTCAAGGGCATCGCGGAAGTCGAAGGCGAAGGGAGGCTCATGATTCAATATGCGAGCGGGCGCCTTCATTGCGAACCGGTTCCGCCGGAGGCCGATGCGGGCGCCTTTGCGGAAGGCAGAAACTTTCTTGTTTTCATCCGGGGGAGCGAAGCGTAAAGCGGCTCTACATATCAGTCACAGAATCCGAAAGGAGCGGAATCATGGACATCATTTTCCTGGGCGGCCCGGTCATGTGGCCGCTCCTGGCGATTTCGGTGGCGGTCGTCGCCATCATCATCGAAAGATTCCTTGTGCTTTCGGGCTACCGCGTGCCGGCGCTTCTGCCGCAGGATTCCCCGGAACGCGCGATTGAAGCCGTCCGCAGCAGCGAGTCGCTTGCGAGCTTCTTGAGCGTTCTTGAACGGGAGCACCCTGATGAGAGGCTTCTCGAGGCTGCCGGTCAATCCATCATTCTGAAAATGGAGAAGCACTTTTCGCTTCTCACGGTGCTCGCGAAATCAGCAACGCTTCTCGGGCTTCTCGGCACCGTGCTCGGGATGATCGGAGCATTTTTCGTCGTGTCGTCGTCAACGACCGGAGTCGACATGAGCGAACTTTCGCGCGGTCTCTGGCAGGCGCTGATTACGACGGCTGCCGGCCTCATTATTGCCATTCCGGCCTATATCGCCGCGGCCTGGTTTCAGACCAGGGCGGATGCCATGGGTGAATTTCTGACGCTCGCCGCCAACATCGTCCTTGCCGGAAAAGAGACGCAGAGGCCGCAGCAGGAGTCTCTCTCATGATCCGCATTCGCACGAGAACGGGGCTTCGCGATGCGCTTGACATGACGCCCCTGATGGATGTCGTCTTCATCCTGCTTCTTTTCTTCGTGATTGCCGCATCCTTCACCATCCGCGGGCTCGATATTGAGCTCCCGCCCGCGCAGGCCACGCGCGCGATTACCGGAAAAATCGTTGAAGTGAGGCTTCTCGAATCGGGAGGCTTCATGATTGATGATGTTCCGATTGCACGGGAGGACCTCCCTTACAAGCTTCACGAAACGATTGCGCGCCTGAGGGCGGAGACCGGTCAGCTCGTTCTCCTTGCTGCGCCCAGGGCGCCTGTGGAAGCGCTCATCTACCTCGTTGATCAGGTACGCCGCATGGGCGGAGAGAAGCTCATGGTGGCCGCTCAGGCGCCTGAGAAGGACTGACGGAGGCTTCTGAAATGCACCTTTCAGACAGCATGCGGATCGGCCTCGCAGCCTCCATCGGCATTCATGCCGTTTTTCTGATCGGCATTGCAGATCCGGATGCTCTACCGGCAATATCTCGAAGAGGTGAATGCGCTCATTCATGCGCATCGTCTCGATTCCGGGAGAAAGGATCTGATCGGCATTGCCCTGGTGGTCTTTCATGCGGATGCGGGAGGGCGCTTCTTCGGCATAGAGCTCAAGAAGAGTTCGGGCGACAAGGTGCTCGATGAGGCCGCGGTCCGCGCCGTGCGGGCGGCGAGCGGCAAGGTGAAGCGCCCGAAGGAGCTCGGCACCCACGACATCACGATCTTTGAGGAGGTGCGCTTCCAGTACGGTCTGAAATGAAGGACGGCATCCGGGGAATGCCTGGCCGGACCCTGCAGCCTCCTCATGCCCCTGAGGGCGTCCTTTCTTTCCTCGGCTTCAGGAGGAAATTCCCGTTTATGACGCTTTCATGACGCGCCTTCGCGCGTCGTCATGAAACCTTAACGAAAACGTCACTGCCCGTTCAATTCACTTTTACATACTGCATCGCGTGCTTCGAGGGGAAACACCAAGTCCCACGGGCACACCGAATTTCAGATTCATTGTTTTTGTAAGAGAAGTGAAATGACGAACAAGATGGCTGCCGTCTTCGGCGCTCTGGCTGGTTTTGCCGTGATGGGCAATGTCTACGCTGCCGACACCGTTACGGTGAACGGCTCCACGACGGTTCTTCCTGCGATGCAGCTCGTTGCGGAAGGCTTCATGAAGGCCAATCCCGGCGTTACCGTGACGATCTCGGGCACGGGTTCCGGCAACGGCATCAAGGCCCTTCGCGACGGCATGACGGACGTTGCGATGTCTTCGCGCGACATGAAGGCGAAGGAAACGCAGGACTTCGAATCGCACTCGAAGAAGGTGACCCGCTACACGGTTGCCCACGACGCCATCATTCCGGTCGTGAATCCGAAGAACGGCGTGAAGGGCCTCACGATGGCTCAGCTCAAAGACATCTTCGCCGGCAAGGTGAAGTCCTGGGATGAAGTGGGCGGCGCCAAGGCTCCGATCGTTGTCGTCGGCCGCGACTCCTCCTCGGGCACCTTTGAATGCTTCCAGGAACTCGTGATGGGCAAAACCCGCATTTCGCCGCGCGCCCTGATTCAGGCCTCGAACGGCGGCGTCGTGCAGGCGGTCTCCCAGAACCCCAATGCGATCGGCTACATCGGCGTCGGCTACATGGATAAGGAAACCCATGCGCTTGAAGTCAACAACGTGAAGCCCGGCATGCAGTCCGCCAAGGACAAGACCTGGCCGATCGCCCGCGACCTCTACCTCTTCACTGCGGGCGACGTGAAGGCGAGCGCCGCGAACCTCATCAAGTTCATGCTCTCCGCTGAGGGCCAGAAGGATGTTCAGAAGGCGGGCTTCGTTCCCGTTGATCTGAAGTAATCGATTCCAGAACAACTGGAGCAGTCGGAATGGCCGCAATGCCCGCAAAACTCAGGGCGGACCAGACCTTCCGGCGGTGCCTCGCGATGGCGGCCGGCGTAAGCGTGCTTGCGCTCGCCGCCATTGTTTTATTTCTGCTCAGCCAGGCGCTGCCGATCTTCTCTCAGGTCTCGCTCAAGGACTTTCTTTTTTCAACCGAGTGGTATCCGACCGATGATCCGCCGGTCTTCGGCATCGGCGCCCTGATCGTGGGGTCCCTTGCCTGCGCGGCGCTCACCACCGTCATTGCCGTCCCGACCGGGGTGCTCACGGCCTGCGCCATTCACGCCGGCATGCCCGACGGCATGAAGCGGGTCGTGAAGCCCATGATCGAACTCATGGCGGCGCTTCCTTCGGTCGTGATCGGCTTCATCGGCATGATCATTCTGGCGCCCTGGCTGCAGAACACCTTCGGTCTTGCCACGGGCCTCAATCTCACGAACGCGTCGATCATGCTCGCCTTCATGTGCGTGCCGACGATCGCGTCGATTTCCGAGGATGCGCTGAGGAACGTTCCGGGCGGCATCCGCGAGGCGAGCCTTGCGCTCGGCGCCACGCGCTGGGAAACGCTCGTCAGGGTGGAGCTTCGCTGGGCGATGGGCGGCATTGCAACGGCCGTCATGCTCGGCATCTCACGCGTCATCGGCGAAACGATGGTTGTGCTGATGGTGGCGGGCGGCGCCGCAATTATTCCGGAGTCGATCTTCGACCCCGTGCGCCCCATGACCTCGTCGATCGCCGCTGAAATGGCGGAAGCCGCCGTGGGCGACGCCCACTATCACGCGCTTTATGCGACGGGTCTCGTCCTTTTCCTCATCACGTTCGTCTTCAATCTCTGCGCCTGGTATGCGGCGCGCCGCTTCGGGCTGGAGAAAAACAAATGAAATCGGCAGTGCTTCGCCGCTTTGCTGAAGCCTCTGGCTTCACGGTCATGCGCCTTGCGGTGGTGATTGACATCGCGGCGCTTTTAGGGATCATCGGCCTCATCATCGTCAACGCCTGGCCCGCGCTCTCGTGGGAGTTCCTGACCGAACCCCCGCGGGAGCTCATGACGAAGGGCGGGATTCTTCCCTGCATTCTCGGCACCTTCTGCCTTGCGCTCGGAGCCCTTGTGATTGCGCTTCCGCTCGGGGTTGCGAGCGCGGTCTACCTCCATGAGTACAGCCGGCCGTCCGCCTGGGTCACGATGACGCGGCTTTCGATCGCGAACCTCGCGGGCGTTCCCTCCATCGTCTTCGGCCTCTTCGGCCTCACCTTCTTCGTCGTCTTCTGCGGCTTCGGCGTGAGCCTCCTCTCCGGCATCCTCACGCTCGCGGTACTGTCCCTTCCGATCATCATCAATACGACGGAAGCGGCCCTCTCGCAGGTGCCCCAGGACTGGCGCGAGGCGAGTCTTGCGTTGGGCGCCTCGAGAAGAGAGACGACCCTCAAGGTGGTGCTTCCCAATGCGCTCCCGGGCATTCTCACGGGCGCCATTCTGGGCTTAGCGCGCGCTGCGGGCGAAACCGCCGCGATCATGTATACGGGAAGCGTCTTCTTTACGCCGAAGGACGGGGTCTCCCCCTTCGAGCCCGTCATGGCGCTTCCTTACCACATCTACGTGCTCGCGACTTCGGGCACCAACATTGAGGCGACGCGTCCGATTCAGTACGGCACCGCCCTTGTCCTCCTCGTTCTCGTGCTTCTCATGAGCTCCGCGGCGATCTGGATCCGCGAACGCTGCCGCCGCTGATTGCAGGCCGTTTCCGAAGAAGCAGAGGAATGACTCAAACCCAACGTAAGAGAAAAACGAAATGCCCATGATTCATCCCGATCATCTCAACGAGCCGGCAGAAAAGGAAATGCCGCCCGCGAAGATCGACATTCAGAATCTCAACGTGTACTACGGTAACTTCCACGCGCTCAAAAACGTGTCGATGAAGATTCCCGAAGGGTGCGTCACCGCCTTCATCGGCCCCTCGGGGTGCGGGAAGTCGACGCTCCTGAGGTCCTTGAACCGCATGCAGGATCTTTATCCGGAGCAGCGCGCCGAAGGCTCGATCAAGCTTTCCGGCATGGAGGTGCTCGACCCCTCGATCGACGTGACGGCGCTCCGCTCCCGCGTCGGCATGGTCTTCCAGCGTCCGACGCCTTTCCCGATGTCGATCTTCGACAACATCGCCTACGGCGTAAGGCTGCGCGAAAAGCTCTCCAAAGCGGAGCTGACGGAACGCGTCGAATGGGCGCTCAAAAAGGCCGCGCTCTGGGACGACGTGAAGGCAAAGCTCAATGAACCCGGCACCTCTCTCTCGGGCGGCCAGCAGCAGCGTCTCTGCATCGCCCGCGGCATTGCCGTGAAGCCCGAGGTGCTGCTTCTCGACGAACCCTGCTCGGCGCTCGACCCGATTTCAACGGCGAGGATTGAAGACCTCATCAATGAACTCAAGAAGGACTACACGGTCGTGATCGTCACGCACAGCATGCAGCAGGCGGCGCGCGTTTCGGACTACACGGCCTTCATGTATCTGGGCGAACTCATCGAATTCGGAAATACGCAGAAGATCTTCACGCGCCCCGAAAAGAAGGCGACGGAAGACTACATCACCGGCAGATTCGGCTAAAGGCGGAAGGGAAAAAGAAAATGGCGATGACCGAAAAAGAACACATCGTGAAGGCATTCGACGCGGAGTTGAAGAGCCTTCTTTCCAACATGCTCGACATGGCGGGGGCCGTGCGCGGGCAGCTCGCGGCGCTTTCCACTGCGCTCGCGGGCCTGAACCGCGAGGAAGCCGAAAAGGTGGTCGAGAGGGATGCCCTCATCAATCTCTGGGAAAAGGAGCTCGACGCCTTCATGGAGTCCCTGATCTCGAAGCGCCAGCCGCAGGCCGTTGACCTGAGGCTGCTGCTTGGCTGCTGGAGAATGACGAACGACTTCGAGCGCATGGGCGACGAGGTGCGGAATGCCGCCAAGGGCATCTGCCGCCTTGCCAACCCGGCAGTGGGGCAGGCCGGAGAGGCGCTTACCGAACTCGTTTCCGTTCTGGAGCGCTTGAAGGGCATGGCCGACAAGATGAATGCGGCCTTGACCAGCATGGACGCGAAGGCGGCGCGCCACCTTGTAGCGGAACGCGACCTCGTTTCCGAACAGGTTCACGACGCCCTGACCGCCACCGTCTCCCGCATGAAGATGAATGCCGTTACGCTCGATGACGGACTCGAATTCATCCGCATCAACCGCGCGCTCGAACGCGTCGCCGCACACATGCAGAATATCGGCGAGGCGATTATCTTTATTGTTGAAGGACTCGACATCCGCCACGAAAAGATCGCGCATGAGGAAGATTCCGATGACGACGATGAGGCGGACTGAAGCGCGTCCTGACGCAATTTATTTTCCGATTCATTTCACGATTCCATGACCGCACCGCTCCTCCTGATTGTTGAGGATGAAGCCGCCATTCGCGAGCTTGTTGCCTTTGTCTGCGAAGCCGAGGGGTTCCGCACCGCGCGCGCGGGAAGCGTCGCCGAGGCGAAGGAGGCTTTCAAGAGGGAACGCCCCGACCTTGTGCTCCTTGACCGGATGCTTCCCGACCGCTCGGGGCTGGATTGGTTGAAAGACCTCCGGTCCTCTTCCGGGACGGCCGGGCTCCCCGTGATTCTTCTCACCGCCCGGGGCGACGAGGCCGACCGGGTGGCGGGGCTTGACGCCGGTGCGGACGACTACGTCGTGAAGCCCTTCCTCCCGCGGGAGCTCACCGCCCGCGTGCGGGCGGTGCTCCGCAGAAAAGGCGGCTCGGGTGCGCCCGTGAGCGCCGCTCCGGCAGAAGACCATGAACACGTCATCGTCTGCGGACCGCTCACGATGAACGAAACGCGCTTTGAGGCCGCGGCGGACGGGGTGCCTCTGAAGCTCTCGGCAAAGGAATTCAAGCTTCTCTCGCTCTTTGCGTCGAAGCCCGGCCGGGTCTTTTCGCGCCAGAATCTCTTGGATGCCGTGTGGCCGAGCGCCTTCGTGGACGAGCGTACGGTGGACGTCCATATGCTGCGCCTCAGAAAAGCGCTTGCCGGCACGGCTGCCGAGGATCTCATCGAAACGGTGCGGGGCGTCGGCTACCGCTGCCGCGACGTCTGAGTCTGAAACGAGGAGAAGCTGATCCATGACGGGACGCGACGATGCAGGGGACGTCTTTCCGACCCTTGCCGACGGACTTTCTGCGCAGGCGGCAGTCAATATGGAAAAGACGGGAAGAAGAGGAGAGCATCTGCGGCGGCGCGGGATCGTGCTCGCCGCGGCCTTCCTTCTCATTTCGATCGTTGCCGTTTTTCTCAACGCGCGCTTTGAATCGAATGCCGTGACAATCGTCTGGGCGGGTTCGGTGATCCTGATCTTTCTCCTTGCGGCAGGCCTCTGGCAGTCGCTCCTCAAGGAAGACGAAAAGAAGGACAAGCGCATCCGCGACCGCGACCAGCGCTATCGGCAGACCCTCGCGCTTCTGCCGGAGGGCGTCACGATTCTCGGCGAAAACTGGCGGCTCGAGTGGGTCAACAAAAGCGCGATGGAGCATTTCGGCCTTCGCCCGGAGTCGCTCGGCGCAAGCTTCTTCGACGCGGTGACGGATGAGGACTTCCGCCGGTGGCTTCTTGCCCGGAATTATTCCCGCCACTATGCGCTCCAGGACCATGCCGGGAGGGAGCTCGAGGTTGCGGTGGTTGCGCCCGATCTTCGCCACATGATGATCGTCACGCACGATGTGACGGAACGCCGGCGCGTCGACGACATGCGGCGAGACTTTGTCGCGAACGTCAGCCACGAGCTGAGAACGCCCCTTACGGTAATCAGCGGCTTTCTCAACATGGAAGTCGATGCCGGAAAGATTCCGCCTGAAATGCTCGAGCGCCATCGGCAGCTCATGCTCGAGCAGGCGACCCGCATGCGTTCGCTCCTCGATGACCTTCTTCTTCTCTCGAGCCTCGAAAACAAGGACGAGTCGGATGACGCCGATGCCGAGGTGATCGCCATGCCGAAGCTCCTTGAGGACGTCGTGCGCGAAGGCAGGGCCCTTTCCCTCGGTCGCCACCACATCACGCTCGAGACCGAGGACATTTCGCTTATCGGCGACGCGGACGAAATCCGGAGCGCTGCGATGAATCTCGTTTCCAACGCAGTCCGCTATACGCCGGAGGGCGGCACGATTTCCGTATCGTGGAAGCGCTCCGGAATGGGAGCGGCCCTGTCTGTGAAGGACACCGGGATCGGCATTGAGGCGAAGCACATTCCGCGTCTCACGGAACGCTTCTACAGGGTCGACAAGGGGCGCTCGCGCGATACGGGGGGCACCGGTCTCGGTCTCGCCATCGTGAAGCACGTCCTGAGACGCAACGGCGGCGAACTCCAGATTGAATCGACGCCCGGGAAAGGGTCCACATTCACGATGATGTTCCCCGAATCGAGAATCTTCTCGGAAGACTTCTGAATCGTCCCCAAACTGTAAGCAAATTCGATCGGAGGGGAGGCGCTCGCGGGGAGTGCGGCGCAAGCGGGATAAAATCCGTAAATCCCAAAGGACTTCAGAACGGATATTTGTCTCCCATGCACATTCTCGTATCGAACGACGACGGCTACCGCGCGCCCGGCATTGCGGCGCTCGCCAAAGCCATGCGCCGCTTCGGGCGCGTGACGATCGTCGCCCCCGACCACAACCACTCCGGGGCCTCGAACTCCCTGACGCTCAACCGTCCGCTCACGGTCGAGCACATGCCGGGCGACGACCTCTACGTTGTTTCCGGGACGCCTTCGGACTGCGTGCATGTTGCGCTCACGGGCCTTCTCGACGAAAAGCCCGACCTCGTGGTCTCGGGCATCAACTGCGGCGCCAATATGGGCGACGATACGATGTATTCGGGCACGGTCGCCGCTGCAATTGAGGGCTATCTTTTCGGCATTCCGTCGATTGCCTTCTCGCAGATCGACAAGGGCTGGGCGGAGCTTGAGTCCGCGGCTGAGGTCGCTGGCGTCGTTGTCGAGAAGTTCCTCCCACAGATCAGGGAGAAGCGCGAAGCCGTGCTTCTCAACGTCAATATGCCCAACATGCCGCGCGAGGCGCTCCAGGGCATCCGGGCGACGAGGCTCGGCCGGCGGTCGTCGGCCGAATCGGTGATCCGCGAGATGAGCCCGAGGGGCTTTCCGATTTATTGGCTCGGCGCCGCCGGGAAGCCCGCCGACGCCGCTGAAGGGACGGACTTCTGGGCGACTTCGCATGGGTTTGTTTCCGTGACGCCCTTGCAGACTGATCTCACCAGCCACCGGCAGGTGGGCGAAGCCGCCCGCTGGTTCGATTCGGATTCGCTTGGCGGGAACCGCTGAAATCCCGGAACGCTTTTTTCCAAAGAAGATTTTTAAGATGCGCGTTTTATCTCGTTCACGTACCGGTTTCATCCTCGGCGCTGCGGCGCTCGTGCTCGCGGGCTGCTCCTCGCTCCCGCCCGGCGAGGTGCCGATCGTCAACAGAAATGTGGCTTCCGGCGAAAGCACGGCGCTCGACTCCCCGATGACGCTCGGCGGCATTTCCGACTCGGGCGCGACGCACACGGTGGCGCCGGGCGACACGATCTACAACATTTCCCAGCGCTACGGCGTCAACGCCTCCGACCTCATGCAGATGAACGCCATCACGGATCCGACGACGCTGCGCCTCGGGCAGGTGCTTCACCTCCCGCGCGCGACGAGGGCGCCCGTGACGACGGCGAGCTCCGCGGTGAAGATTCATCGCCTCGAGGCTCAGGCGCCGATTGAAACCGCAACCGTCATTGCGCCGGCCGAAACCTCTTCCAGCGAACCGGTGATCAAGGCGGCGGAGGAAAAGGCTCCTGAAGCAAAGCCCGCGGTCGAGGAAGCGAAGACGCCAGAAAAGAAGGAAGCTCCTGCCGTCATTCCCGGCACGCGCTTTCTCTGGCCCGCGCGCGGCCCGATCCTTTCCGACTATGCGAAGAACGGCAAGGGCCTTGACATCGGCGGGACCGCAGGTTCCGTCGTCGTCGCGGCGGGCGCCGGTCAGATCCTCTTCGTGGGGGGCGGCGTCAAGGGCTACGGGAACCTCGTGATCGTGAAGCATACGCCGACCCTCGTGACCGCCTACGGCCACAATTCGAAGGTGGTCGTGAAGCCGGGCGACCAGGTGAAGGCCGGACAGAAGATTGCGGAAATGGGAAGCACCGACGCCGACCGCGTGATGCTCCGCTTTGAGGTCCGCGACAAGGGCCAGCCTGTCGATCCGATGAAATACCTCCCGCCGGCACGCCAATAAGCCGCGCTTTGCGCTAAATTTCCGCCCGATCCCGCTCGGGCGCAGGCGCCCCATCAATGAGGCCTTCAGGCTCTCTTGCCGGGCGCTTTTCTTTTCCCGATCCCCCGAATTTCCAGATACCAGATAATCCAGAAGAGACCAAAATGGGCCGCAGATCTAAACCGAAGGAGCGCACTCCCGAATACTTCACCGTCGACGTCGAGCGCCTTGACCAGGAAGGGCGCGGCATTGCGCACGTGGACGGTAAGGTGGTCTTCATCCAGGGGGCGCTTCCCGGAGAACGCGTTACCTACGAGCGGCTGCGCTCGAAGACGAGCTTCGACATCGGCCGCGTGACGGAAATCCATAAGGAAAGCGTGCTGCGCGTGACGCCCCGGTGCCCCAATTTCGGCATCGGCCCGGGTTCCTGCGGCGGCTGCACGATGCAGCACATCGAGCCCTCGGCCCAGGTGGCCTTCAAGGAGCGGATCCTCCTCGACACCCTCTGGCGCATCGGCAAGGTGAAGCCCGAGGAAGTGCTCATGCCGATTTACGGGCCCTACTGGGGCTACCGCCATCGCGCGCGCCTCACGGTGAGAAACGTCCTCAAGAAGGGCGGCGTTCTCGTGGGCTTTCACGAGAAGAGCTCCTCCTACGTGGCCGACATGCACGAGTGCCCGGTGCTCACCCCCAATGTCTCGGCGCTTCTCGACCCCCTTCGCGTGCTGATTGAGGGTCTCGACATGCGAGACCGCATGCCGCAGGTCGAGGTTGCTGTGGGCGGCGACGGGAGGACGGCGCTCGTCTTCCGCACGCTCGACCCGGTGACCCCTGAGGATCACGAGAAGCTTCTCGCCTTCGGGCGCGAAAAGAATCTTGATATCTGGCTTCAGCCCAAGGGCCCGGAAACGGCGCATGCGGCGCTCCCTGAGAACGAGACGAAGCTCGGGCTCGAGCTCTCCGAATTCAATGTCCGCATCACCTTCAAGCCCACGGACTTTACGCAGGTGAACCATGCCTTGAATGAAACCATGGTGTCGCGCGCCGTGAGGCTCCTCGAGCTCACGCCCGACATGAAGGTGGCGGACTTCTTCTGCGGCCTCGGAAACTTCACGCTTCCGATCGCGAGGCGCGCGAAGCGCGTGATCGGCATCGAAGGCTCTGAGGGGCTCGTCGCCCGGGCGCGCCAGGGCGCGGCCGACAACGGGCTCGCCGCCAAGACGGTCTTCCGCGCGCGAAATCTCTTCACCTGGTGCGAAGCCGACTGGGAGGAACTTCAGAAGACCCTGGGCGGCATCGACCGCGTTCTCATCGACCCGCCGCGCGAGGGCGCTCTTGCGCTCGCCCGGGTGCTTGCCAAGACCGAGAAGCGCCCCGGGCGCGTGGTCTACGTGTCCTGCAATCCTGCAACGCTCGCGCGCGACTGCGCGGTGCTTCACCACGAGGGCGGCTGGAAGATCCGGGCCGCGGGCATCATGAACATGTTCCCGCACACGGGCCACGTCGAATCGATCGCAGTGCTGGAACCCGGCGAGCGGCCGGTTGAAAAGTCCGATGAGGCGGAAGCCATTGAACGCCGCATTGCGGCCGAGGGCGACGACAACGTGAAGATGCACCTTTCGGACGAGAATTGATGCATGCCTCTCCTTGACGGCGGATCGCCGTCAAAAGAGGAATAAAGAAAAGGCCGGCAGATCCGCTTCGGAGGGATGCCGGCCTTCTCTTTTGAGGGCGCCTCGTGAGGAGCGCCCGTTCAATAATGGTCAGGACTTCTTCTTCGAAGCGCGTTCGTAGGAGAGCGGTTCCGCCTTGCAGGTGTTCGAGAGCTTCGTGAAGAGGGAATAGGCGGCGCCGATTTCTTCCGAGAGCCTGCGGGTGTGTTCGAGCGAGGTTTCGGCAGGGCTCTTTCCCGAGAGCGCCGAAAGGAATGCGCGGGCAAAGGCATCCTTTGAGGCTTCGGGCGAGGCGCCCAAGCGCATGAAGCGCTGCCTCAGGAGCGTGTAGTCGCGCACTTCTGCGTCGGAGAGCGCCTCGAGGAGGGGCGACTTCAGGATGGCATCCGTATAGGCCTGCATCTGGGAGGAAACTTTTCGGGAGAGCTTCTCTTCGGCAGCGAGCTCCGGGATCGCCGTAAGCGCCGCCCAGAGACCCACGCCCTGAAGGAGCGCCGCCCAGCGGGCGCGAAAGCGCGTTTTCTCCGCGCGCCCGAAGAAGGGAATCGGATTCCAGGGGACGCCCGCCGCACGGGCAATGTCGCTCGAAAAAAGCGTTACGGACTGATCGCGCACGCAGCCGCCTATGGCAGTGCCCAGGTTGTCGGCAAAGACCTTGTCTACGGTGAGTTTGTCGCCCATCTGATTTTCTTCCTCTTTTGGTTTGCTTTTCTTTTTTGTTTTTTGGGGCGCTTCGACGGCATTCTCGCGGCTGCCATAACGCCCTAATTCGGTGCGCAAGTGTAGCCGAGGCGGGGAAAATCAAATATCAGACACTTGTCTTATGCGGTTTTTCGATTTCGAGATTAACCTTGCAAGAATTTTGAAGATTCCGGCAGAGTCTTTGCTCTTCCGGGAAGAAACCGGCCCGGAAGCACCGAGGCCAGGCACCCCGACGAGGACATTGATGGAGCATTCTGAAGACATCCGCCGCAGGCTCGAGAAAACGGACGAGGCGCTCGCGCGCCTTCTTGCCGAACGCCTGGAGCTTGCCCAGGAACTCGGGCGCGAGGCGGCCGAGGAAGCGCGGCAGTCTCACGGCGCGGCCGATGATGCCGGCCTCCCTCCGGGTCTTTTTGAGGAGATTCTCGGGAGGCTTGCAAGGGAAGCGGCAAAGCGCGGGAAGGCAGAGAACTTTCCCTCTTCGGTGCCGCAGCCGAAGCCCGTCGTCATCGTGGGCGGCTCGGGCGGCATGGGCCGGCAGCTCAAAAGCCATTTCGAGCGTTCGGGCTGGCCCGTGCGGATTCTCGAGCGCGGCGACTGGGACCGCGCGGACGAGATTCTCTCCGGCGCTGGCACCGTGATCGTTTCCGTGCCGATCGACGTGACGGTGCCCGTGATCCGGCAGCTCGCCGGGCGGATTCCTGCGGATGCGCTCCTTTGCGACGTCACCTCCGTCAAGACCGAGCCCGTTCACGCAATGCTCGCCGCTCACTCCGGTCCCGTTGCGGGTCTTCACCCGATGTTCGGTCCCGATGTTGCGGGCTTCACGGGCCAGGTCTTTGTGTTTGCGCCCGGGCGGGACAACGAGGCGGCCGAACCCCTTCTCGAGCAGATCCGCATCTGGGGCGCGCGCGTGGTTGAGGTCTCGGCCGAAGAACACGACCGCGCGATGTCGATCATTCAGGCGCTGAGGCACTTCACGACCTATGCCTACGGGACCTTTCTCGCAAAGATTCATCCCGACATCCGGCAGATTCTCGAACTCTCCTCGCCCATCTACCGGCTCGAGCTCGAGATGGTCGGGCGCCTTTTCGCGCAGGATCCGCATCTCTACGCCGACATCATTCTCGCGAGCCCGAGAAATGCGGAATTGATTCGCCAGTACGTGGAAAACCTCTGGCCGGAACTCCTCGTCATTGCCGGACGCGACCGGGAGGAATTCATCCGCCGCTTCATGGCGGCGCGCGCCTATTTCGGCGACTATGCTGGGCAGTTCATGAGGGAGAGCGGCCGGATGCTTAATTTGATTCAGGCCGAACGCGCGCGGAAATAGATCTTCGCAATTGATATTGCGGGGACGAAAAAGTATCGGCAAAACCACGTGATAGAATCGCATGCCTGATGAAATGGGCCCTCTCCCGCCTGAGGACGGAAGGGCTTCGGCTCTTTTTGCGCCTTCGCGGAAAGTTAGCGCCCGTCATCTTCCCCCAACACCAATTTCCTACCAGAAGAGAAAAAAATGGCTATTGAGCGCACTCTCTCCATCATCAAGCCGGACGCCGTTGCTAAGAACGTGATCGGCAAGATCTATTCCCGCTTTGAAACGAACGGCCTCAAGATCGTCGCCGCCCAGATGCGCCAGCTCTCCCAGGCTGAAGCCGAAGGCTTCTACGCCGTTCACCGCGAACGTCCCTTCTTCAAGGATCTCGTCTCCTTCATGACCTCCGGCCCCGTCATGATCCAGGTCCTCGAAGGCGAAGGCGCCATCCTCAAGAACCGTGAGCTCATGGGCGCCACGGACCCGAAGAAGGCCGCCCCCGGCACCATCCGCGCCGACTTCGCTGAAAGCATCGACGCCAACGCTGTTCACGGCTCCGACGCTCCGGAAACGGCCGCCGTCGAAATCGCCTACTTCTTCCCGACGCTCGCGATTCACAGCCGCTGATGTCTGACGAGACGCCCGTTAAGCACCCTTCGGGCGACATCCGCGAGGAGTCGCCGAAGGTCAATCTGCTTGATTTCGACGCGGACGGTCTCAAGGCATGGTGCGCGGAAATCGGCGAAAAGCCTTTCCGCGCACGCCAGCTCACCCGCTGGATTCATCGCCACCTCGCAGACAACTTCGAGGACATGACCGATCTCGCGAAGACTTTCCGCGCGAAGCTCATTCGCATGGCGGAGGTCCGCTCGCCCCAGCCGATTCATGAAAAGAAGTCGGCCGACGGCACGCGCAAGTGGCTTTTCGACGTCGGCAGCGGCAACGCTGTCGAGTCTGTCTTTATTCCCGAGGATGACCGCGGGACGCTCTGCATTTCCTCGCAGGCCGGATGCGCCATGGGGTGCCTCTTCTGCTCGACCGGAAAACAGGGCTTCAACCGCAACCTCACCACATCGGAAATCGTGGGTCAGCTCTGGTGGGCTGAGCGCGAGCTGCGCCGCGACCGCGGCATCACCGATCCCAACGACCGCGTGATCAGCAATGTGGTGCTCATGGGCATGGGCGAACCCCTGCAGAACCTTGAGAACGTCATCCGCGCGCTGAAAATATTCCTTGACGACGACGGCTACGGGCTTTCGCGCCGCCGCGTCACCGTGTCCACCTCGGGGCTTGTGCGCCAGATGGACAAGCTCGCCGAAGCCGCCCCGGTGGCGCTTGCGGTGAGTCTGCATGCCGCGACGGATGAACTTCGCGACAAGCTGATGCCCGTCAACAGAAAGCACCCGCTCGCCGATCTGATGGCCGCCTGCCGGCGGTACCTGAAGGTGGCGCCGCGCGACTTCATCACGTTCGAATACGTGATGCTGGGCGGCATCAACGACAGCCTCCGCGAGGCCGACGAGCTCGTGAAGCTCGTGCGCCGCGAGGAAGTGCCCTGCAAATTCAATCTGATCCCCTTCAATCCCTTCCCGCAGTCCGACCTTGAGAAGCCCGACCGCGAACGCGTGCTTGCGTTCTGCCGGCGCCTCAATGAGGCGGGCTACGTGACGACGATCCGCAAGACGCGCGGCGACGACATCGACGCGGCCTGCGGGCAGCTCGCGGGCGAGGTGCGCGACCGCACGCGCCGCGCCGAGCGCCTCATCCAGCAGAAGGCGGAAGCGGCGGTCATTCTTCAGAAGTCCGGCGCAAAGCGCGGGAACTGAAGCCAACTTTTCAACCGGTGGGAGGCTCACCCATGGCAGACGAACTCAATTCGAACACGAAGGGCGGCGTCAATGCTGCTTCCAAAGCGGTGGAGCCCACCTTTGCTCCGGCGGATGAACCCCGCGAGGATCGGGCGCCCGAAGCTTCGGGAGAAGCGCACGTAGCCGCTCCCCAGGGGTTCGGCGCCATGCTCCGCGCGGCGCGTGAAGCGCAGGGAATTTCCCTGGGCGACATGGCCGTGAGAAGCCGCCTCTCGGTCGCGCAGGTCCGCGCGCTCGAAGAGGAGGACGTTGCGGCGCTCCCCGAGCCCGTCTACGTCCGCGCCTTCATCCGCGGGTGCGCGCACTCCCTCGGCCTTGATCCGCAGGCGCTCGCCGAAGACTACATGAACCGCTACGGCAGGCGCGGAGGCGCGGCCGAACACGGTCAGATCCCGCTTACCGACCCTTCGCGGGAAGAGGTGATCAACTCGACCCCGCGTCACCGCGGCCTCAAGGTGGCGCTTCTCGCGCTCCTCGTTGCCGTCGTCTCCGCCGGCATCTGGGCGGTCTATACCGATCAGTTTGCGGGCGTTCATTCGGGGAGCGAAGCGCAGAAGGTTGAGACGGGCGCAACCGAAGGGGAAGCGCAGAATGGGGCCGCGAGCGCTCAAGCAGAGCCCGCGGCCGCGAATGCGGCCGGCGAAAAGGCCGCCGACCCTCAGGCTCCGGCCGCTCCCCAGACGAATGCGGCGCCGGCCAATGCCGCTGCCGCGCAGCCGGAGACTCCGGCTGCCGCCCCTCAGGCCCAGAATCAGGCTCAGTCACAGACTCAGCCGCAGGCTAATGCCGCGGCTCCTCAGGCTTCCCAGACCGCTCCCGCGGGCGTTCCCATCCGGGTCGTGCGCTTTGAGGTGACGAGTCCCTGCTGGGTGCAGGTGATTGCACCCAACGGCAGAAACGTCATTGCGCGCGAAATGCAGCCCGGCTCCCCCGTGACGGCGGATATTCCGCAGGGGTCGCGGATCACGGTCGGCAACGCCGGAGCGCTCTCGCTCACGATCGACGGCAAGCCCTACGACATCCGTCAGGAAACGAGAAACGGCATCAGCCGCATCACGCTCGAGTAAAGATTTAGAGATTCAGCATGCCGGTTATTGAGACGACGGCGCTTCGCCGCCACTACACCACCCCGGTTGAAGTCGTCTGGAAGGACGCCCGGGTGGTCATCGGCGGAGGGCGGCCCGTCGTCGTCCAGTCGATGACGAATACCGCCACGGCGGACGTTGAAGCGACCTATGCGCAGGCTTCGGAACTCGCTTCGGCCGGCTCCGAACTCGTTCGCCTCACGGTGAATACGCCGGAAGCCGCGCGTGCGGTGCCGGAAATCCGCGCGCGGCTTGACGCCGCCGGGATCTTTGTGCCCCTCGTCGGCGACTTCCACTACAACGGCCACAAGCTCCTCACGGAAATTCCGGAGTGCGCGGCCGCGCTCTCGAAGTACCGCATCAACCCGGGAAACGTCGGGAAAGGCTCGCGCCAGGAAGAAAACTTCGCCCTCATGATTGAGGCGGCGAAGAAGTGGGGCGCGGCGGTGCGGATCGGCGTGAACGGCGGGTCCTTGGACCAGGCGCTCCTCGGGCGCCTGATGGACGAGAACGTGAAGTCGGGCGGGCTTCTGACCCCTCAGGCGGTGCTGAGAAAAGCGCTTGTGGAAAGCGCCATTCAGTCGGCGGCTGCCGCGGAAGCGCTCGGGCTCCCTGCAAACCGCATCGTTCTTTCCTGCAAGGTATCCGAAGTCCAGGAACTCATTGCGCTCTACCGCGACCTCGCGAAGCGCTCTTCCTGGGCGCTCCACCTTGGGCTCACCGAAGCCGGCATCGGAAGCAAGGGCATCGTCGCCTCCACGGCGGCTTTGGCCGTTCTCCTTGAAGAAGGCATCGGCGACACGATCCGCGTTTCCCTCACGCCCGCGCCGGGTTCCTCGAGAACGGAAGAAGTGATCGTCGCGCAGGAGATTCTCCAGTCGATGGATCTTCGCTCCTTCACGCCCATGGTGACGAGCTGCCCGGGGTGCGGGCGGACCTCGTCCGATCTTTTCCAGAAGTTGGCCGAAGAGACGCAGGCGTACCTGAGGCGCAGGGCGCCTGAATGGCGTCGTCTCTGCCCGGGCTCTGAATCGATGAAGGTCGCCGTCATGGGCTGCGTGGTGAACGGCCCCGGCGAAAGCCGTCAGGCCGACATCGGCGTGAGCCTCCCGGGGTCCGGCGAAAGCCCGGTGGCTCCGGTCTACATCCGGGGCGAAAAGGCCGGAGTTCTGAAGGGCGAGGACATCGCCCGGCAGTTTCAGGATATCATTGAAAAATTCGTCTTCGAGACCTGGGGAACCCGCAAATAACGGCGGTTCCGGCGGTCTCTCTCCGGAAGGAAGAGGACGAAAAACCGAATTCATTATCGGGAAGCGCTTTCGAATCCCAGTGAGGCCTGATGAAGAGGCATCCCTCTTCGGGCCCTTCGCAGGCGCTTCCAGCACGTTGAGAAACCTCAGGCGAAATGGCTAAGGAAAAATTCACCGGCGTCAAGGGCATGAACGACATGCTCCCGCAGGACGCCGCCATCTGGCAGTTTGTGCAGAAGACCTGCGTGGGCGTCCTCGAAGAGTACGGCTATCAGGAAATCCGCACGCCGATCCTTGAAAACACCCGCGTCTTCACGCGCGGCGTGGGCGAAGTGACCGACATCGTCGAGAAGGAAATGTATTCCTTCACCGATTCGATGAACGGCGACCAGCTCACGCTTCGTCCGGAGTGCACCTCCGCGGTCGTGCGCGCCGTGAACGAACACAACCTCCTTTACGGCACCACGCAGCGCCTCTGGTACTGCGGCCCGATGTTCCGCCACGAGCGTCCCCAGCGCGGCCGCTACCGCCAGTTCCATCAGCTCGGCGCCGAAGCGCTCGGCATGGCCGGTCCCGACATCGATGCCGAAATGATCGTCATGCTCGCGCGCATGTGGAAGGCGCTCGGCATCGGTCCCGTGAAGCTCGAGCTCAATACGTTGGGCGCTCAGAACGAGCGTCAGGCGCACCGCGAGGCCCTGATCGCCTACTTTGAAGCCCACAAGGACGAGCTCGATGAAGATGCGGAACGCCGCCTCTACACGAATCCGCTCCGCATTCTCGACACGAAGAATCCGGAGATGCAGGATCTCGTCAACGCCGCTCCGAAGCTTCTCGACTTCCTCGGCGACGAAAGCCGCGCCTTCCTCTCGCGTCTTGAGGAGCTCATTTCCGCTGCCGGCATCGAGTACACGATTAATCCGCGCCTCGTTCGCGGCCTCGACTACTACAACCACACGGTCTTCGAGTGGATTACGGACCGTCTCGGCGCCCAGGGCACGATCTGCGGCGGCGGTCGCTACGACCCGCTCGTTGAAATGCTGGGCGGCCGTCCCGCGCCGGGCGTTGGCTTCGCCATGGGCATGGAGCGCGTGATCGAACTCATGCGCGAGGTCGGGAACGTCCCCGAACGCACCCAGACGGACGTCTACGTTCTGCACCACGGCGGCGACTCGCAGATTGCCGCGATGCGCCTTGCTGAAGAGATGCGCGACCTCGGCGTGCGCGTCATCACGCATCCGGGCGAAGCGAGCATCAAGAGCCAGATGAAGAAGGCCGACGCTTCCGGAGCGAAGCTTGCCGTCTTCGCCACGGCCGATGAGCTCGCTCAGGGCATGGTGGGCGTGAAGGCCTTGCGCGCCGGCGCGAACGCCTATGCCGAGCAGGCGCTTGAACCTGTGACGGAAGCGGCCGCCCGCGTTGCTGCGGCGCTCAAGGCCTGATTCCATTTTGCAATTGCGGGAAGAAGCGCGCATCACGCATCAGCCATGCGCCTTCTTTTCGGAAACGAAACTTCAACAAGAGATAAGAGAGTTTGAGCCATGGCTTACGACTTGGAAGAGCAGGAGAGCATTGACCAAATGAAGGCGTGGTGGGACCGGTGGGGCACCCCGGTTACCGCCGCCGTCTGCGTGGTCTGCCTCGGATTTGCCGGCTGGAACGGCTGGAACTGGTGGCAGAGAAACGAAGCCGCCAAGGCTGCCGGCATGTACGCGCAGCTCCAGCATGCGGTCCAGACGAATGACCAGAAGAACGTGAGCTCGCTCTCGACGGGTCTCGTCACGGAGTACGGCTCCACGATCTATGCGCCGCTCGCCGCCCTTTCGGCCGCCAACGTCGCGCTCGAGTCGGGGAACTTCGCCGAGGCGAAGACGAAGCTCGAGTGGGTGATCGAGAAGTCGGGCCGCCCCGAATACGATGCGCTCGCACGCATTCGTCTCGCGGGCGTTCTCTTTGATGAAGGAAAGCTCGACGATGCCCTGAAGACTCTTGAGGCAGCGAAGCCCGATTCGACCCAGCTCGGTCTCTACCATGACCGCGAGGGCGACATCTGGGCGGCGAAGGGAGACCTGAAGAAGGCCCGCGAAGCGTGGACGAAGGCTGCTCAGGCGACCGACCACCAGAATGCGCTCGCGCGCGTCATTGAGCTCAAGCTCGCCAACCTCCCGCAGGAAGGCTGACCGGCCTCGAGCACTTGGCCGCAGGGGCCGAAAGGAGAGGAGGCAGACTGACCGCTTGGCCGGCCATTCGCCTCCTTTCTTTATTTCCGGTGCTTTGCGGGAGCGCTTTAAGAGGGCGTTTTCTTTTAGAATTCCGGCACGAAGCTCACCCGAAGGGACGAAGGTCTTCCGAGGGGCGGCTCAGGAAAAATTTTTTCAGATTCACAAATGGCCATCCAGAAATTGCTTCCCATCGCGGCGGCTCTTGCCCTCGCGCTTCCGCTTGCCGGCTGCGGCATCTTCTCGTCGTCGGATCCGCATGAGCCGCATGACTATCCCGACTTCTCGGAAAAGATGGAAGCCCGGGTCGTGTGGCGCACGAACGTGGGCGATGCGGTTGCCGAGAACCTTGCTCCGGCCGTCACCGATACGGCGGTCTACGCTGCAGGCGAAAGCCGCGTCGTGCGTCTTGACCGTCAGACGGGCAATGAAGTCTGGCGTGCGGAAACGGACGGCGAGGTCACGGCCGGCGTCGGCACCGACGGGAGCCACGTCGCCGTCGGCACCAACAAGGGCAAGGTGCAGGTTTTCGATGCCGAAGGGAAGCTCGTCTGGGAGGCGAAGCTCTCGTCCGACATCGAGGTGCCGCCTCTTGTCGGCGCGGGCCGCGTGATCGTGAAGACGTCGGACACCCGCATCACGGGGTTCGACCTCATTACGGGCCAGCGACTCTGGCACTACCAGGGCCAGGCGCCCGCCCTCACGCTGAGGGGCTTCTCGCAGATGGCCTGGTCGCCCGCGGGCGTTTTGATCGGCCAGGCGAACGGCCGCCTTCTCGCGCTCAACCCCAATGACGGCCGCGTGGTCTTTGACGCCGTGATCGGTCAGGCGAAGGGCATTACCGAAGTCGAGCGTCTCATTGACGTCGTGGGCCGCCCCTGGGTGGATCAGGAACTCATGTGCGCCGCTGCCTTCCAGGGGAACGTCGTCTGCATGCATACGCAGAACGGCCGCCTCGTCTGGAATGCGCCGGTGAGCGCCGTCACGGGCCCTGTGGCTGACGGGCGCCTCGTCTACGAAGTGGACGACGCGGGAAGGCTTCACGCCTACAACCGCCAGAACGGGCGCGAGGCGTGGGTGAACGACCGCTTCCTCTACCGCGGCGCATCGGCTCCCATCCGCGTGGGCGCGGCGCTTGCCTTCGGCGACTATGAGGGCAACATCACGTTCCTCGATCCGGCAACGGGCGAGCCGGTCGGCCGCACGCGTCTCTCGGGCGCCGTGACGACCCCTGCCGCGCAGTACGGCTACGGCGCCGTCTTCCAGACGGTTGAGGGCGATGTGGCCTACGTTGTTGAGGGCGGCGAATAAGACTCCCTTCCGAAGGCGGCGCAATTCCGGAGCCGCCTTCAACCAGAAGCGCCGCGCTGGGTCGATAGCGTCCCGGGCGCGGCCTTTTTAATTTTTTTGAACCCCATTTTTTTCTCATGCTTCCAGTCATCGCTCTCGTGGGCCGACCTAATGTCGGCAAGTCGACCTTCTTCAATCGGCTCACCCGCAGCCGAGACGCCATCGTGGCGGATTTCCCCGGTCTCACCCGCGACCGTCAGTATGGTCAGGGACGCGTGGGCTCGAGACCCTACATCGTGATCGATACGGGCGGCTTCGAGCCCGTTCGCAGCGAAGGCATCGTTCAGGCGATGGCCGGCCAGGCGGAGCTCGCGATTGAAGAGGCCGACTGCGTGCTCTTCCTCTGCGACGCGCGCGCGGGACTCACGCCCCAGGACCAGCGGATTGCGCAGCATTTGCGCCGCGCCGACCGTCCGGTCTTCCTCCTCGTCAACAAGGCTGAAGGGCTTTCGGACACCGCCAAGGCGGAGTTCTACGAGCTCGGTCTCGGCGAACCCTATCTTGTTTCGGGCGCGCACGGCCAGGGCGTGCGGGACGTGATTGAGCTCGCGCTTGAAAAGTGCCCGCCCGAGGAGCCTGAGGAGGCGCCTGATCCCGACGCTCCGAAGCGCCTCAAGGTGACGCTCGCAGGCCGACCCAATGCCGGGAAGTCCACCCTCATCAATTCCCTCATCGGCGAAGAGCGCGTCATTGCCTACGACATGCCCGGCACCACGCGCGACGCGATCAAGGTGGACTTTGAATACGGCGGCCGCCCCTACGAACTCGTCGATACGGCGGGCCTCAGAAAGAAGGGCCGCGTCTTCGAGGCGGTTGAAAAGTTTTCCGTCGTGAAGACCCTCCAGGCGATTGAGGACTCGAACGTCGTCATTCTCGTTCTCGATGCCAAGGAAGGCGTGAGCGAAGGCGACGCCCACATTGCGGGCTACGTCCTCGACTCGGGCCGCGCCCTTGTTGTTGCCATCAACAAGTGGGATCTGCTCGACAGCTACGAGCGCGAACGCTTCAATCTTGAGCTCGAGCACAAGCTCCACTTCCTGCGCTGGGCGCGCATGATCCGCATCTCCGCCCTGAAGCGAAACGGCCTCAACCATCTCATGAAGGCCGTGGACGAGGCGCATGAAGCCGCTTACCGCAAGCTCTCGACGCCGAAGCTCACGCGCGCGCTCCTCGAGGCCGTTCAGCGCCAGCAGCCTCCGCGCGCCCGCGGCGGCCGTCCGAAGCCCCGCTACGCGCATCAGGGCGGCTCGAACCCGCCCGTCATCGTGATTCACGGCAACGCCCTCGAGGACATCGGCGAAAGCTACCGCCGCTATCTCGAAGGCTATTTCCGCGAAGCCTTCAATCTGGCGGGCACGCCGCTCCGGATTGAATTCCGCACGAAGGACAATCCTTACGTGAAGGACATCGCGAAGAAGAAGTGATTCTTCTGGCTCATGATCGTTGTTGAATGATGCTGCAGGCAGTCCGGGTTCGGGCTGCCTGCAGCGTTTTTGAGCTGTGCGGAGTGCTTGTTGGCTGGGAAGGCTTGCAATGGGCTGCCTGGTACGCAAAAGCTGCCTTTGCGGCGATTTTCGTTATGTTCCGCTGCCTAGACAGAGCGCCAAACGTCGAGGTAAAAACCAGCCAAACGACGTGATGAAATGCGTCCAAACGACGTGATAAAAATCGGCCAAATCACGTGACGCGTATTTAATTTATTGATTTACAAGAATATATTGCAATATCTTCCTGAACGAGGCGCTGAAGCGGAAACTGCGTTTAATTGTCGTTTTTGAAGTGCCAATTGGGTGTTGGCATCCTTCAAATTGCTTCTTTATTGTGAGACGGAATCTAAACCACTGAAGTGCGCAATCCGGCAAAGGTTGCTTGCAAATTGCAACCGAGTCACTCGATTTCAATCAGGATGAACCCTCAGGCAGTGTTAAGATGCACGCTGTCACTCTGCTTCCATGCGGTCGCGGCTGCTTCTAAAAAGGAACGACATCAGCGGCTTCTCGCAGACAAAAGGAGCGGAGAGATGCGGCGACCCTGAGGCGGCTCTCCTCAGACGAACCCCGAACATGAGCGGTCGCACCCGCCCAAAAGCGGTTCACCTATAGCTGGTCGCCGGACAAATTTGAAAAATAACAAAAAGCCAATACTTATAAGGCCTGCACTGTGCGAGCTGCAGTGTCGGAGAAAAACTACATCATGGCCAACAACAAGGTTCAGCTTCTGCAGGATCCCTTCCTTAATCTCCTGCGCAAGGAACATATTCCGGTTTCGATCTATCTCGTGAACGGCATAAAGCTTCAGGGACAGATTGAGTCCTTCGACCAGTACGTTGTCATTCTGCGCAACACGCTCACGCAGATGGTCTACAAGCACGCGATCAGCACCGTTGTGCCTTCCCGCGCCGTCGCCATGAGCCCCGCGCAGCAGGCTGCCCAGCCGGCTTCGACGGAGAACTGATCTGACAAACTTTCAGCTTGACGATACGCGCGAGGTGAAGATCTCGCGCGCTTTCCTCGTTGTTGTTTCGGTCGGCCGGGCCTTTTATCAGGATTCGGCCGAGGAACTGCGGCTTCTCACGACGTCTGACGGCCTGACGCCCGTCGGCCTCATGCAGGCGAAGCGCGACAAGCCCGATCCCGCGACCTTCCTCGGTTCCGGCAAGATCGAGGAGTTGGGAGAACTTGCCCGCGAAGCCGGGGCCGACATCGTCGTCTTCGACATTGCGCTTTCTGCCGCGCAGGAACGCAATATCGAACGCGTGCTCAATCTCCCCGTGCTTGACCGCACCGAACTCATTCTCGACATCTTCCGCCAGCGCGCGAAGAGCCGCGAAGGGCGGCTGCAGGTCGAGCTTGCCCGGCTCGAGCACCTTTCAACGCGCCTTGTCCGCGGGTGGACCCACCTTGAGCGCCAGAGAGGCGGCTTAGGCAAAACGGGCGGCCCGGGCGAAAAGCAGATCGAACTCGACCGCCGCATGATCGGCGTTCGGATGAAGCAGCTTCGCGATCAGCTGAAGCGCCTTGCGCGCCAGCGCGGCACCCAGCGCCGCGCCCGCTCGAGAGGCGATTCGATCACGGTGTCGCTTGCGGGCTATACCAATGCCGGGAAGTCGACGCTCTTCAATAAGCTGACGCGCGCAGAGTCCTACGCCGCCGACCAGCTTTTCGCCACGCTTGATACGACGGCGAGAAAGTTCTGGCTGAACGACGAGGAAACGGTTGTCGCCACCGATACGGTGGGCTTCATCCGTGGGCTTCCGCACCAGCTGATTGAAGCCTTCAAGTCGACGCTCGACGAAACCGTTCATGCCGATCTTCTGCTTCACGTGGTGGATGCTTCGTCTCCGGTGCGTGAAGAACAGATCGCGGAAGTGAATTCCGTGCTTCACGACATCAAGGCCGACGACGTGCCGACCATTCTTGTCTACAACAAGATCGACATGACGGGGCATGCGCCTGAAATCGTCCGCGACAATGAAGGCCGCCCCAAGGCCGTCTTCGTTTCCGCGCTGACGGGGGCAGGGCTGGATGAACTCCGCGAAGCGGTGTCGGAATTCGCGCACAAGTGGCGCGATGATCACCCGAACCTTCCCCGCGAGCCCGAGGACTGGGAGCGCGAGATGGCGAACGACCGAGACGATCCGAGGCTTAAGCGCAAGAGCGCAGCCGAGGAGCTCGCGGAGCTTGAAAGCCTGCTCTGAGTTCGTGAAAGCGACCGTCCAATAAACAGAAAGACCGTTCGGAAGAGAAGTGTTCGAACGGTCTTTTTGCATCCTGAGCGTTCGAAGCAATCTCCGTATCATGAGGTGAAAGGCTTTGAGCTTCGGCGAATCCCGAAATGTTCCGATGGAGAATGGATATGAACGAAAAGGTGTTTCTCGGTGCTGCGGCGCTTCTGCTTCTCTCAGGCTGCACGACCCAGTCGGTCGTTCCGGTGCCGCACGATGTCGCCGCATGCGAAGTCTGCGTGACGCCCGACGCCTCGGACCGCAAGGTCGCCTATAACGCCACTCTCAGCGCACTCCGGCAGAAGGGCTTTACGGTTCGGGAGGTACCCTCCGGCGCTACGGGCGACTGCAAGGCGGTGCTCACCTGCCAGACAGTCTCCCGCTGGGATATGGCGAATTTCACCGCCACGATTGCCTATGAGTGGTTTGAGAACGGAAAGCTCCTCGGGAGCGCTAAGTATCACGCGGCGAACGGCCTCAACTTTTCCAAATACATCAATACAGAAGAGAAGGTAAACGAACTCCTCAACCGGATGCTCCCCGGTACGCCGGCGCTCCCGACGCGCTACGCCGAATAACGGAAGGCGGCCGCAAATCGCTCTAATTTGCAGACCGCCTGAGGAAAAACAATCGCCTCAGCACGCTTTCTTAGGAAGCAGGAGCGCCGTGAGACCGAGAAGCGGGAGATAGGAGGCGAGCGTAAAGACTTCTCTGATGCCCGCGATGTCGGCGAGCCACCCAAAGAAGGCGGCGGCAATGCCGCCGAGCCCGAAGGAGAGGCCGAAGAAGACGCCCGAGACGACGCCGGTTCTGCCGGGAGCGGCTTCAAGCGCGCAGACCAGGATGGCCGAGAAGGCCGATGAAATGATGAGCGCCGCGAGGATCACGAGAAGAATGAGGAGCGGGAGCGATGCATAGGGGATCAAAAGCGCAAAAGGCGCCGTCCCGACAATCGAAAAGAGCATCACGCTGCGGCGCCCGAAGCGGTCCGTGATCGGGCCGCCCAGAAGCGTCCCGGCCGCGCCGGCGGCAAGAAAGGAAAAGAGCACGTACTGGGCTGAAGCGGCGTCGAGGTTGAACTTCTCCATCACGAAGAAGGTGAGGAAATTGCTGAGGCTCGAAATGTAGACCTGCTTCGAAAACATCAGAACGAAGAGGATGAAGAAGACGAAGGCCTTCTCGCGGTCGGTAAGGGCGAGTCCGGTTGGAACCGTTCTCTTCTTCGCTTCGGCCTTCCGTTTGCTCCATCGCGCCGCCCGGATGAGAAGGAGCGCCGCAAGGGCGGCGGCAGGCGCAAACCATCCGATGCTTTCCTGGCCGTATGGAATGATGATGAGCGCCGCGGCAATGGGGCCGAGCGCGGCGCCGCCGTTCCCGCCGACCTGAAAGATCGCCTGGGCGAGACCTCTCCTGCCGCCCGAGGCTTCCTGCGCAATTCGTGCGGACTCGGGATGGAAGACGGCGGAGCCGCAGCCGATGAGCGCGACGGAAAAGAGAATCAGAGAGAGCGTTCCCGAATAAGCGAGAAAGAGGAGCCCGATGAGGGAGAGCATCATGCCGAAAGGGAGCGCCATCGGCATCGGCCGCTTGTCGGTTGAAAAGCCGATCACGGGCTGCAGGAGCGAAGCCGTCAATTGAATGACGAGCGTGATGAGGCCTACTTCTGCGAAGGTGAGGTTGTTTTCTTCCTTAAGAAGCGGCAGCGCAGCCGGAATGATCGACTGCAGCATGTCGTTGAGAAAGTGCGAGGCGCTCACAAGAAGCAGAACGCTTCCGGCCATTCCCGATGAGTTCTCCCGCATGACGTCTTCTCCTCTTTCCTTAGGTTTGAGCGGTATTGAGGAAGGGAAGTTTAGAATTTGATTGTATGGATGAAAGAACAATCGATATGGATGAAGTTCCTGAGCTCTCAGCGGGCTGGCGGGAGTTTGCCCGCGACTTTGTGCCGGGAATGAATCGGCCTGAGCATTGTCACCGGGAGGCGCAGCTGCTCTATGCGCAAAAGGGCGTCATGCTCGTGAGGACTCCCGATTCCGTGCGGCTCATTGCGCCCTTTCAGGCGCTCTGGATTCCGGCGGGCGTCAGGCACTCGATTTCGTTTCTTGCCGACACGGAAATGCGGAGCCTCTATTTTTCGGACGATGCATTACGGCGTTTGAAGCACCTCAACGACCGCGTGCGCGTTCTGGCGGCGACGCCGCTGATCCGGGAACTCTTCAGCGCGCTTTTTTCGAAGGATGTTCCACCGGCCACGGCGCTTCTGATGACGAATCTGATGCTGAGGCTCGTAAGCGACGCCGAGGAACTCGGCGCTGCGCTCCCGATGGCGGATGACGATGTTTTCGGGGCCCTTCAGAGCGAAATCCTCTCCCGGCGTCTCTGGAACCTCTCGATGGAGGAAGCGTCGGCGCGCCTTTCGCTCTCGCCCAAAACCTTCAGCCGGAGATTCAATAAAGCACTCGGCATGACGTGGCGCGACTGGATGGCGCGCGCGAGGCTCTGCGCGTCGCTCGATCTTCTTCTTTCCGGACGAACGCTCAAGGATGCCGCTTTCGGCGCCGGCTATGCGGACCAGGCAACCTTCACGGCCGCTTTTCGAAAGCTTTTCGGCACGACGCCGGGAGCCGTGCAGAAGAGCGCCCGGAGGGCGTGAGGATGCTTCGCAGAGTGACCCGGGCAAACAAAAAGGACGCTTTTCCCACGAGCAGAAGAAGCGTCCTTTCCGGATTCTCGGTTCTATGACCGGTTCAATCAGCAGAGCTTGAAGAAGTTGACGAGCATGCGGATGCGCTCTTCAACCGTATCGAGCCTCAGGTATTCGCGGTCGGTGTGGAAGCCCGCACCGGCAGGGCCGCAGCCGTCGACGACGGGGATCCCCGCCTTCGCGATGCGGTTGCCGTCGGAGCCGCCGCCCGCGTCGACCCAGGTCGCTTCGAACCCGGCTTCGCGGGCCGCGGCGTTGATTTTTTCAACCAGCGCGCGGGTGGCGTCCGAGAGCGGCATCGCCGGGCCGCAGCTTGCGGAAAGCTCCTGCGTCACGCCTTCGACCCAGGTGCGGGAGGCGAGCTCGCGAATCTTCTTATCGAGCGCGTCGCCGTCGGCGTCGAACCAGTAGCGGGTGTCGAGGCGGACGAGGGCTTCCTCCGGAATGACGTTGGGAGCGGTGCCGCCCTGAATGACGCCGGGGTTCACGGTCGTGCCGATCTTCTTGTCGGCAAGCTCGTAGGCAGCGAGCGCTAAGCGCATGGCGGCGACGTTAGCATTGGCGCCCGCTTCAGGGTTGTTGCCCGCGTGCGCGGCGCGCCCGTGGAAGCGCACGGTGTAGTCGCTCACGCCCTTGCGGGAGCGGACGAGTTCGCCGTTGGCGCGTGCGGCTTCAACGATTAGGGCGCACTTCGACTTGGCGCCGATCGAGGCGAGCCACTTGTGGGACGCGCCCGAACCGATTTCTTCGTCGGGGTTGAAGGCGCAGCAGATTGAAAGACGCTCGAGATCCTCGGGGCGGGCAAGCTTGCAGGCCCAGTAGGCGGCGAGGACGCCTCCCTTGCAGTCCGAGCACCCCGGACCGTGCGCGTGGTCGCCGTCGATCGAGAGAGGGCGCCTGGCGGCCGTGCCGTCCGGGAAGACGGTGTCGAGGTGGCCGTTCAAAAGAACGTCGATATGGTCGGCATCAGGCTTATTCCTCGCGATGAGGCCGTGACCCACTTCGGGGCCGAGGTCGACGAGCTCGGTCGTGAAGCCGATGGAGTCGAAGTAGCCCTTCATGATTTCGGCGGCGCGGGTAACGCCCGCCGGATTGTGCGAGCCGCAGTCGAGGTTGACGAGCGGAGCAAGATCCTTCAGATAATCGTCAAGGAGTGCCATTTCTGCTTTCTCTCTTCGTGATTGACGGAATGGTGAATATTTGCCCGGTGCGGCGCTTCCTCAGGGATAGAGGAAAAGAGCCGCATGCGCGGAACGCATCTTAGGACGAAGCGGCCGGGAAAGTGCCGGGCGGTAAGGAGACAAAAGCTCATTTTGGCCGAAAGGAGACGTTTGGAAAAGGATTTCCGCTTCCTTCGTCATGCGGGCGGCGGAAAACTGAAGAATTTATGAAATCTAACGGTTTTCTCCAAGTGATAGCCATCGCAAGCCGCTAGAATCGAAAGTTCATTGTCTGACCACAGATGGCGGCCGAGATGCCGCCCGATCGGAGCAACATACATGTCGCTGAATGACCCCCGGTGGGGCCGCGGTTCCGACGAACCGCAGGATAAGCAGGATGGCCGTCAGAACGGCCAGGAAAAGGATGAACGCCAGGACGGCGGGCGCGACGACCGCGCTCCCGCCAACGATGACCGCCGCGCCGACGGACGCGATGCCCGCGGACAGAACGATCGCGACCGCAACCCCGACGGCGCCCGCCGCGAGGAGGATCTCGATCGTCTCTGGGGAGAGTTTTCGGACCTCATCAATTCCATCATGAATCCGGGCGGGCAGAAGCGCGACAGGAAGGATCCGAGAAGTCAGCTGAAGAGCCGCGACGACTTTTCCCGCGATGACGAGGACGAGAATGCGTCCGGCCGCTACCAGCGCAGCGACTCTACCCGCGCCAATCCGGCGGCCGAGATGCGCGAAGCGCCCCGCAGCGACGGAAACGGCGGCGGAAGAGGCGAGGGACCGCAGGGCTTCATGAGCCGCGTTCCGCGTCCGCCCCGTCAGCTCGCCTTCAATACCGGCAATTTCGGTCTCGGCATTCTGGCGCTCTGCGTCGTTGTCGGCTGGGCCGCGAGCGGCTTCTACATTGTTCCGGAAGGCCAGACGGGCGTCGTCACGACCTTCGGCCGGTACGCCAAGTCGACGGGTCCGGGCTTCAACTGGCACATGCCCGCGCCCATTCAGGACGTCGAGCTCGTCGACGTGAGCAGCGTGCGCACGACCCAGATCGGCATGCGCGGCTCGAGCGACCGCCTGCGTGAGGCGCTCATGCTCACCGATGACGAAAACATCGTCGACGTGCAGTTTAATGTCCAGTACCGCATCAAATCGGGCGACGGCGCGAAGGAATTCCTCTTCAATTCCCGCTCGCCCGACATGTCGGTGACGCAGGCCGCTGAATCCGCCATGCGCGAGGTTGTCGGCAGAAAGACCATGGACAGCGTCCTCTTCGAGTCGAAGGCGGAAATTGCCGAGGCCGTGAGGAAGTCCATGCAGACGATGCTCGACCGCTACGGCACCGGCATCGAGGTGATGAGCGTCGCCATTCAGAACGCACAGCCGCCCGAACAGGTTCAGGCCGCCTTCAACGACGCCGTCAAGGCCGGTCAGGACCGCGAGCGCGCGATCAACCTGGGCGAAGCCTACATGAACGCCGTTCTCCCGAAGGCGCAGGGCACCGCCGCGCGCCTCAAGGAAGAGGCCGAGGGCTACAAGGCCCGAGTGACCGAAATGGCTCGGGGCGACGCGGACCGCTTCTCCTCGGTCTTCAATGAATACAAGAAGGCCCCGGAAGTGACCCGCGACCGCATCTATGTCGACACGATGCGCGAGATCTACGGGAACGTGTCGAAGATCTACGTCGACCAGAAGAGCGGCTCGAACCTCCTCTACCTCCCGCTCGACAAGATTGTTGAGGCGACGAAGAAGGATGCGAGAAGCGCTGCCGACAAGGCGGCCGACGCCGCGACCCTCGCCACGATGGGCGCTTCCGGGACTGCCTCAGGCAGCTCTCAGCCCGCCGCCCGCAGCTCGGGCTACGCCGGGGCTTCCTATCAGACTGAAGACGATCCGCGCGCCATGATCCGCGCCCGCACCCGTTAAGACCTATTCGCCCAAGAGCATTTTGAAATGAGAAAACTTTCCTCACTGATCGTCGGCCTTCTTGTCGTTCTCGGCATCGGGCAGATGTGCATCTATACGGTAGGCGAGCGCGAGTACGCGATGGTCTTTGCGCTCGGCGAACTGAAGCACGTCGTTGACGAACCCGGCATTCACTTCAAGCTCCCGCCGCCCCTGCAGAACGTGGTCTACCTTGACAAGCGCCTCCTCACGCTCGACACCTCGGGCGCCGACCTCGTGCAGACGAGCGAGAAGAAGAACCTCATGATCGACACGTTCGTGAAGTGGAGAATCGGGAACCCCCGCCTTTACTGGGTCTCCTTCCAGGGAAGCGAGCGCGCGGCTTCAGACCGCCTCGCGGCGCTCCTGCGCGACGTGCTCAACATTGCCGTCAACAAGCGCACCGTGAATCAGATCACCTCGTCCGAGCGTGAAAAGGCAATGTCGGAAATTTCCGAGCTCCTTCAGGCCCGCGTGAAGGATGTCGGCATCGACATCATCGACGTGCGCATGAAGCGCGTCGACTTCACGCCTGAAATTTCCGAATCCGTCTACAGCCGCATGGAAGCCGAACGCAAGCGCGTTGCTTCCGAAGAACGCAGCAAGGGCGCCGCTCAGGCAGAGCGCATCCGCGCGAGCGCAGACCGCCAGAGCGAGGTGATTCTCGCCGAGGCCTATCGCGATGCGCAGAAGACGAAGGGCGAGGGCGACGGCGAAGCCGCCCGGATTTATGCCGAAGCCTTCGGCGCAGATCCTGAGTTCGCGCGCTTCTACCGGTCCCTCGAAGCCTATCGCTCGAGCTTCAGCCAGAAGTCGGACGTCATGGTGGTCGATCCTTCCGCCGACTTCTTCACCTATCTGAAGAAGGAAAAGGCTGAGGCCGCCAAATGAACGGCTGGGAAGTTCTCGGCCTCGCCCTCGGGTGGGTAATGATCTTTGAGGGGATTACGCCCCTCATCGCCCCCGCCCGGTGGCGCCGGATGATTGAGGAGCTTTCGCGCGCGCCCGACTCCGCCCTGAGGGGCGCTGCGGGCGTGATCGTCGCGATCGGGCTCGTCATCGTCTGGACCTTCCTCGGGAGCATTCCGTCGCCCTGATGATCGGGCAAAGTGCTCACGGAGCCTGCTTGGCGGCAGAAGTCCGGCGGCTCCGGCGCTCCCGATTTCATCGGGAATCGTCGCGCGCGCATGTCTGTGCTATCGTGACGATTGCGTTGCGGGGACTCTTCTTCCCGCGTTTTTCTTCTGTTTCCGGAATTCGCTCGCGTGAGGAACGGGTTTCTCGAAGCCTCTTTCTCCGCCGCGGGTTTCAATAAAACCAGACCAAGAGTTTCTCTAAAGGTATACAAATGGGCAAGAATGTTGTCGTGATCGGCGCTCAGTGGGGCGACGAAGGCAAGGGCAAGATTGTCGACTGGCTTACCGAGCGCGCTGCCGGCGTCGTTCGCTTCAACGGCGGCCACAATGCGGGCCATACGCTCGTGATCAATGGCAAGAAGACAATTCTGCGCCTCATCCCGTCGGGCATCATGCATGCCGCGAGCACCTGCTACATCGGCAACGGCGTGGTCTTCTCGCCCGAGGCATTCTTCCGCGAAGTCGATGAATTGAATGCCGTGGGCGTGCCCAACGTTGAGAAGCGCCTGCGCGTTTCCGGCAACTGCCCGCTCATCATGCCGTACCACATCGCGCTCGACCATGCGCGCGAAGCTGCGCTCGGCAGCAAGAAGATCGGCACCACGGGCCGCGGCATCGGCCCGGCCTATGAGGACAAGATCGCCCGCCGCACGGTGCGCGTCGCCGACCTCTATCACCCCGAACGCTTTGCTGAAATCGTTCGCGCCGTGATGAAGCTTCACAACTTCGTGCTTGAGAAGTTCCTCGGAGCCGAGCCCCTTGATCCGGAAAAGGTGATTGCCGACACGCTCGCCTATGCCGAACGCCTGCGTCCGATGGTGGTTGACGTTTCCGAAGTCCTCCACGAGGAAATGGATGCCGGGAAGCGCTTCCTCTTTGAAGGCGCTCAGGGCTCGATGCTCGACATCGACCACGGCACCTATCCGTACGTCACCTCGTCCAACACCGTTGCGGGCTCCGCCTGCGCCGGCGCGGGCGTTGGTCCTGAAAAGCTCAACTACGTCCTCGGCATCACGAAGGCCTACTGCACCCGCGTGGGCGAAGGTCCCTTCCCGACGGAACTCAACGACGCCCAGGGCGAGGCGCTTCGCCAGAAGGGCAATGAATTCGGCGCCGTGACGGGTCGTCCCCGCCGCTGCGGCTGGTTCGACGGCGCGGCGCTTCGCCGTGCGGTCCAGATCAACGGCATCACGGGTCTTGCCGTGATGAAGCTCGACGTTCTCGACGGTCTCGAAACGATTCGCCTCGGGGTCGGCTACCGCTATGAAGGAAAGACCCTCAAGGTGATGCCTTCGGGCGCTGACGCGGTTGCGAAGTGCGAGCCGATCTATGAAGAATTCCCCGGCTGGAAGGAAAGCACCTTCGGCGTCAAGGAATGGGATCAGCTTCCGGAATCCGCCCGCCAGTACCTCACGCGTCTCTCCGAAGTCGCGGGCGCCCCGATCGCGCTCGTCTCCACGGGCCCTGATCGCGAGCAGACCATTCTTCACACGGATCCGTTCGCCGACTAAAATGGCGCGCTGAATCCCAAACGCTGCGGGCGGCCGGGTTATCCTTGCCGCCCGTCGTTTTTTCCCTTTGCCCTCAATCCTTCTGCTTCGAGACTCCCCCATGTCCGACATTACCTACAGCTGGGACGAGTACATTCGTCTCAATGAGAAGCTCGTCTACAACGTTGCCAAGAGCGGCTGGCAGTTCGACTGCCTCCTCTGCCTCTCCCGCGGCGGCATGCGCCCCGGCGACTTCTTCAGCCGCGTATTCAGCAAGCCCCTCGCCATTCTCGCGACGAGCTCCTACCGTGAAGCCAAGGGCACCGTTCAGAGCACGCTCGACATCGCTGAATGCATGACCGGCCTTGCGACCCTGAAGGGCAAGGTCCTTCTCGTCGACGACATGGTCGACTCGGGCAAGACCATCAAGGAAGTGATCGAGCACCTCAAAAAGCGCTATCCGGAAATCACAGAAATCCGCGTGGCGGTTCTCTGGTGGAAGGCTCACTCGATCCTGAAGCCCGACTGGCACGTCGACTATCTCGAGGACAATCCCTGGATCCATCAGCCCTTCGAGTGCTACGACGATCTCGGGCCCGAGAAGCTCATTGAGCGCGTCGAGGCTCAGGAAGCTCAGAAGGCTTGATCGCGATGATCCCGGACTGACGAAAAAACGGCGAAGAGTGGAATTTCCGCTTCGCCGTTTTTTTCGTTCCGGCATTCGCCGGATGCCCCTTCGATACCATCATTCATACGATCATGATTGTATGGATGTTGGTATCGATACGATCATGATCGTATGTTGATCGTATGTTGATCGTATCCATGATGGTATGAATGATGATATGAGCGTTGGGCAAAATGCATGAATCCAGTGAAAACAATTAGTTTCTGCGTCGCATGCTTTCATCAATCAATCATTCATTCATTCATGAATGATTGACGGCGCCTCCTGAGAGCATCTCCGGTGATGTTTCCCGCACTGCAGCGCGAAGAGTGCGGCGTGGATGAGAAGGTAGGCAGCTCTTCAGCTCGTTTTTGACGAATCGCCCTCGAGCGGCTCTACTGAAAGCGCGATCCGCGATCCGACGGCATTTAGCGCCATGTTGATGGTGTCGATCTTCGTCGCGTGCTCGAGCCGGTAGATGCGGTGCACTTCCTGAGGCTTCATATTGAGGCGCCGCGCGAGCTCGGCAGGGTACATGCCGACTTCTTCGGATCTCGCAATGAAGAGAATCTTTGCTGCGAGCGAAGGCGGGATCTGCGCGATGCCTTCCCCCTTATGCGCGCGTTTCGTCACGGGAGGATTCTTCTCATGGATTCGCGCGACGAGCGCCCGGGCAAGATGGTCCGGAGCGTCCCTGACGCCGTCTTCCGCCGCTTCTGCGGTGAAGTCCGCTTCCTTCAGGTCGGGGAAGCGGAAGCGGTAGCCTTCCGGGCGTCTTTCAATGCGGTAGCGGTAGATAAGCGGAATCGGAGTCATAAAGAGAGGAGCCGGGAAGCTTCGGGTGGAGACGCATCAATTCTGCCTTCTCGCCGGGGAATTCGGTAATCCATAAAATCATGCGCCTTAGGCGCGCGGGGAGTGGAATGAGACCACGGCCTCTGCTATTCTCCGCACCGCTCAGCAAAACTACCGATTTTCCTTCGGGCTAGACAACATGACGACTGCAACCCTCAATCATATTGCCGGCGCTCTTGCCGGCATGGTGCTCGGCGATGCCCTGGGTGTTCCGGGCGAACTCTGGCCGCGCGAAAAGGTGCGCGCTCGCTTCGGGCACATCGACCGCTTTATCGACGGTCCCGAAGACAACATCGTCGCCTGCTACTTCAAGGCCGGCCACTATACGGATGATTCCGCCCAGGCCTTCGTGATCCTGAAGGCGCTTCTCAAGGCCGGGACCGTGCCCGAGGCGAAGGTTCTCGCCGACGACCTTCTCGACTGGGTTCGCTCGATGAACGGGTTCGAAATCAATCTCCTCGGGCCGTCGTCGAAGGCGTCGCTCCTTGCCTGGAGCAAGGGCGAGGACCCGAAGCCCGTCACGAAGCTTTCGCTCACGAACGGCGCCGCCATGCGTATTGCTCCCGTGGGCTGCCTCATTGATTTTTCTGAGCATGAGCTTCTTGCCCGCACGGTTGCGGGCGTGAGCTCCGTTACCCATTCGACCGACGTCGCCATTTCCGGCGCCTCCATGGTCGCCCAGGCCGTGGCGAGCGGCATTGCCGGCAGAAGCTGGGACGAGATCAGCGCCGACATGAAGGTGATTCACCCGATCGCGATGAGGCTCGGCGAACCCACCTGGGCCGCCAGTATTCTTTCGCGCCTTGAGGTCTTCGAACGCGTGATGCTTCCGAAGAGAAATGAAGTCGACGACGAGGCGGCAAGCCGCTTTATCTACGACGTGATCGGTACCGGCACGATGACGAGCGAATCCGTCACGGCCGCCCTCTGCATCGCGCTTTGGTGCCGCGATCCCTGGCGCGCCGCGGTGCTTGCCGCCAACATGGGGGGCGACACCGACACGATCGGCTCGATGGCCGCCGCCATCTGCGGCGCGAAGACGGGTCTTGACGCCTTCCCGGCCGAGCGCATCGCTGAGCTCGAGCGCATCAACAGCCTCGACTTCCGCGGGCTTGCCGAGGAGATTATTGACGGCCGCAGCCGCTTCCACTATTGATTGAAAAGAGGAGACTTGCATGCGAGGCATTACGGAGCTCCTCGATTCGCTCACGCCCGAAAAGCGCCTTCTCATCATCGGAAGCGCCTTCGTCGACGTGATCGTTCATGTGCCGCGTCTGCCGCTTTCGGGCGAGGACGTTGAGGGCACGAGCCGGCAGCAGCTCGTGGGCGGCTGCGCCTACAACGCGGCCGACGTGCTCTATAAGCTCGGGCTCCCCTTCGAGCCTCTGATCCCGGTGGGCGAAGGCATGATTGCCGATCGCGTGCGCGAGAGCTTCCGCTTGCGGGGCTACCCGCTGCGCCTTTATCCGGATCTCGGCGACAACGGCTGGTGCCTCTCCTTCGTGGAGCCCTCCGGCGAAAGAACCTTCATCTCCATGTCGGGGATTGAAAAGTGCTTCCGTCCGTCCTGGCTTCAGGCCGTGACGCCTGAGGAGCAGGATCTTTTCTATCTCTCGGGCTACCAGGCGGACGTCCGCAATGAAGCGTTCATTGCCGAGCTCCTCGCAAGAAAGCGCCCGGATGCGCGGATCCTCTTTGATCCGGGGCCCTGCGCAGGGCGCATCCCCGAGCGCATGATGGCCGATATTCTCTGCGCCAATACGATCCTCAAGGTGAATGCCGCCGAAGCGCAGATTCTTGCGCCCTGCACCTCTGCGGAAGACGCCGCGCGCGAGCTCTCCCGCATGACGGGCGGTTTCGTCGTGGTGACCGACGGCGCGCACGGCGCCATCGCCGCCGAAGACGGGGAAGCCGTCCGCGTGCCGGGATTCCCCACGCGCGTGATCGACACCATTGGTTCGGGCGACGCCCATGCGGGCGGCATTCTCGCCGGTCTCATGAGCGGCTTCACGCTCCCGGAAGCGGTCCTCCTCGGCAACGCCGTGGCGAGCTGGGTGACGGCGCAGGAAGGCGCCGCCACGGCTCCGGATCTTCGGACCCTCAGAGCGCTTTACGCGAATTAAATTAAAAACCGATTTTCTTCAACCCTCGGAAACATAAAAGACTATGTCTGACGCATCCCGCATTGAAACCAACGGCGTCAATCCGGTACCCGACAGCGAACGCTACGGGCGCCCCTTTGACCTTTTCCCGGTCTGGTTCTCCTGGAACATTTCCATTTTCGGCATCACGCTCGGCATCTACGTGTTCGGGCTCGGCCTTTCGGTCTGGCAGGCCATGCTTGCCGGCGTGATCGGCTACTTCCTCTCCTGCGCGCTCGTGGGCATTCTCGCCGTCGGCAGCGTCCGCACGGGCCTTCCCACGCTCGTTCAGTCGCGTCTTGCCTTCGGCTACCACGGGAACAAATTCCCGACCTTCTTCGGCTACCTTGCCAACATGGGCTGGAAGGTGACGCTCCTCTCGATGGCGACGACGACGCTCGCCGACGTGATGGGGAACCTCATTCCCTCCCTCATGGGCGAGAACGGCATGCCCCTGAAGAGCTGCACGCTCGGCTGCTTCATCGTCGTCCTTCTTCTCACCATGAGCGGCGCCATTTACGGCCACCAGCTCATCATCAAGATTGAGAAGGTGATTGCCTGGCTTACGGGCCTTTTCACCATCGTCTATCTCTTCTTCTTCATCCCCAACATCAATTTCTCGGTGCTCGACAGCGTTCCCTCGGGGAATTTCGCCACCTTCATCGGCGGCATCGTGCTCTCGATGACGATGGTGGGTCTCGGGTTCCTCAACTATGGCGGCGACTACGCGCGCTATCTCCCGAGAAAGAGCGAGGCGAAGAGCGTCATCTTCTGGACGACCACCGGCATCGCGCTTCCGGTTTCGGTTCTTCTCATCCTCGGCGTCATGCTTGCCGTCGGCAACCCTGAGCTCCTTGAGAAGGCGAACCACGAGCCCCTCGCGGCCCTTACCGGCATTCTGCCTTTCTGGTTCTACGTTCCCTTCTCCTTCATCGTCATCATCTCGCTCATCAGCGCGGGCATGACGGGCATCTACTCCTCGGGCCTTGCGCTTCTCGCGCTGGGCGTTCCGATGAGCCGCTTAGGCACAACGATCCTGAACGGCGTCATCATCGCGCTCGGCGCCTACTACCTCCTCTTCATTTCGGACAGCTTCGTCTCGACCTTCCAGTCCTTCCTCGCACTTATTTCCGTGGTGATGGGCTCCTGGGGCGCCATTGAGATGGTCGACCTCATCCGTCAGAAGCGTCTCGGCTGGAACACCGACCTTGCGCTTCCGCCTTCCGAAGGCGGCGAGTCGATTCGCTGGACGGCCTTCGGGTCGCTCCTCGTCGCGACTGTCATCGGTCTTGGCACGATCACGTCGTCCGACCCCTGGATCGGCCATGCCGTGAGCTTCCTCCTCCCTGAAGGCACTGAGGGGAGCGTCTTTGCCCGCGCCAACATCGGCCTCGTGGCCGCCATGATCATCGGCTCGGTCCTCTACGCGATCCTCACTTTCGGCCTCAAGATCGGAAGCAACACGAAGACGACGAACTAAAGCGTCTCCATAAAGCCCTGAACCCTCAGGGCTGACCTCAAAAAGAAGCGTCTGCGGTCCGGGAACTGCAGGCGCTTTTTTCGCGCCTGAAGAAACAGGGGATCATGAGGAAGAGAGTCGAATATAAAGTATCATTTTTTGCTATTATTACTTCCGTTATCTTATTCTTCGTAAGAAAGAAGTTTCTTGACATGCGATCTCAAAAATTGAGTTCGAAACTGCTTTAGAGCATCTGCGGCCCGGGCCTCTTTTTCCCTTCAACCTCTTCAACTGAATTTCCCCGATCTATGCAATACAACCGTTCCTACCGAGGCCCCATCGTTATCGAAGAGCAGGACACGCTCCCCGACGGCCCGAAGCCCGGCGTCTATTCAGGCAGGACCTATCTGAAGCAGTGGCGCAAATGGAAGGAGAAGAAAAAGCCTGTCGGCGCCAGATACGCGTTCATTGCTGCTTTCCGTCAGGCCGGAGCACCTATTGATCTGAAAACTCTGAGAACATGCCTGAACGACAGGTCGCTCACGCTCATTGGTCCTGAGGAACGGGCTCTTCTCCTGATTTACGGGGACGTCATCTGCCAACGACCTCAGATCGCCCGCGAAAAGCTCGCGGCTTTTGAAACCCGCTTTCATGCGCCCGAAGGTATTTCCGCCGCAGACAGGGTGGAGTACGAGCATATTGAGCTCCTCACGCGCTACGCGGAATTCAAGCGCGAGCATGAAGGCATCTTCATTCGAGTCGGCCTTCCGGCAGAAGAGCCCGCGAAGCTGATAAACGGCCTGATGAAGGCCGGTCTCAGAAAGGAGGCGGGCGAGGTATTTGCCGCCCAGCTCAAGTCCGAGCGGTATGCACGTGCGGACTTTTCTCCGCTTCTCAGAGAGACGGTTCTTAATCATCCGGATTTGCTCGGTACCGCCGGTAAATGCCTCAGGCTCATTGATTCGGGCAGCATCCTCGAAGGCATTCAGCTTCTCCTTTCCCTTGACCGGGAGGGCGGTGAAACGAATCAGCGCCGTGAATCCGTGCTTCAGACGGTTCTTTTGACGGCGTCTGCGGTGAATCCCGCTTACGGATCCGCCGAATCCTGGGATAAGGCAGAAAGAGAAGCGCTCGCACTGATGCCCGGGGAAGCTTCTCTTCCGAATAGAGGGTTCTTTAAGCTCAAGGGACGTCCAAAGGAGCGGAAAATCAAGGGGCCTGAGGTCACGCAGGAAGAGTTTGATCGTCGCTACAAACTCGAGGCTAGGCGCTTTCTGAGACTCCATCACTGGCTTCGTCTTCAGGACTATGAGGCGCTTTCCCGTTAACTCGGAGAAGGCGGTTTGACGCCACTCGAGGCCTCGCTTCGCTGGGCGATTGAACTGAGGGGACTTCTTCTTCGCGGCGCGCCGGATGATGAGTACCGGAAACTCAGGCGCTCTCGTCAGGGCGTATGCATGAAAGGCTCGAACTGGGCAGACGTTCAGCGGAGCCTCAGGCACGAATTTGTCCGGACCGGCGTCATTCCTTTTACTGTCGCCGACGTACGGGACCCGGAAGACTTTCTCGACCGTGATTCCTATGAGACGGCGCTCGGGCTCGCGGCGGTGAAGCTCGCTCAGCTCCTCACGCCTCAGCGGCCGCTCGCGAGCGCAGAGGCCTGCCGGCAGGCCGATGAGATCAGGAACCGGATTCTGACGGCGGGAGAGTCGGCGGCGCCCGAAGCATTCGAAAGTCTTTTTGAAGAGCTCTGCGGGATTCCTCCGCGCGAGCGCGGCATCGAATGGTGGCGGGCAGCGGTGGAACTCCTCGCGATCAAGGCCTCGGAGAAGACTTTTTCGCAGGACGAGCGCGTCGGCATCATGGTGCGGGCCTTCCAGCTCAATCAGTATGCGCCCGGGGGCGACAAGGTGCTCGCGAACCTTCTGAGGCTGAAGATTCAGACGCTCATGCAGTTTGAGACTTTGACCAACCAGACGGTGGTGAACGAACTCAGGCTCCCGCTCGCTTTTGGTCTCCCCTGGTTCAGGACGGTTGAACGCGAACTCGGGCCGATCCTTTCCTGGCGGGTTTTCAATAACGGCAGCAACGCGATCGTGGTGGAATCGAAAGCGGATCCGAAGCGGGTTTTCGTTCTCACGACGAATCTCGATGAGTGCGTGCGGCTGCGGCTTCGGCCGGGGCAGCCGGAGCCCTCCGCCCATTATGAAGTCGTGATGCAGATGGAGAAGAAGGATCTTGGGGAGGACTATGAAGTCTTCGTTGAGCAGGCGGGAGAAATGATCACCGCCAATCTGATCAACGGGAGCTTTGAGGACGGCGATTACGGCGTTCTTCAATTGAAGACAGGCGAGAAGCTCGTGAAAGGCTTTCCCTTTACGGAAGTGCTGATCTCCCGTCATGAGGAGGTTGTGAGAGCGCCGCTCTGGGACGAGGACGGGAAGGCTATTCAGTTTGCTTCTCTTCTCTTTTTAAAGGAGCTCGAGGCGACTGCAGAGGATGTGTTCGGCGTCGACGGCATGCTCTCGGTAAGACCCAGGGACTTTTTCCTTCTCGCGAAGCGCCGCCGTACGAATGCCTTCCCTGCGCCCAAGCCTCTTGTTGAGGCGGATGCGGTTCCGAAGAGGATCGCCGATCTTCCTTGTGTTGATGACCGGTGTTTTGTGGACAGAGCTGTGATGGAAAAAGGCTTGCCCGTTGAGGCGGTCATGCCGGTGACGCGCGAGGGAAGCGGAGAGACGCAGCTCTACTTCAGGTCCACCAGGCTCGACGATCCGGCTCAAAGCAGCATCCTCAACCCGAGAGACAGCATGGTGGTCGCCGTGAAGCAGGTGCTGGTGCTTGAGCCGGCGCTGCAGTATGTCCTCGTGGACGCTTACAAGGACATATTTGTCCGAGATGGAGAAGGCTTCAGGAAGCTTGAAGTTGGTGATTTCTGTCCGGTCTTGCCGGAAGAGGAGGGACCGGTCGGGCTTGCCTGATGGAGTCTTGTCTTTGCGGCGTCGAAGCTCCTGCTGCTCTTCAGCAGGAGCAATGACTCAACTTGACAACCTCGATCATCCTGCCCAACTTCAGTGGAGGCAGTCTCTTCCCGAATCTCCTTCATGCACACGCGCGGACTGCGCTTAAAACTCATGCTCCTTTTCCTCCGCGTCTCACCTTATGGCGGCTTTTCAAAAGAAAAAGGCCTCTCCGAAGAGAAGCCTTTATTTTGGGAAACAGGAACCAGTGAAGCAAAGTGAAAAGCTGGTTCCGTCCCTGAGTTGATTTTAAGCGATCGACAGCTGAAGCCTACGGCCGAGTGACCGAAGAATGGTCTCAATACGATCGATCTTGGTTGGATGGTGAATGTCGAGAATTCTCGTCACTTCAGGAAGCTTCAGTTCCGCCTTCTTGGCGAGTTCGGCGCGAGAGACACCGTCTCGCACCATCTCATTGGAAAGCAGGATTTTGGCGACCTGATTCGCATCAAGATGAACGACATATTCCCCGGGAAGCGCGGGAGACGCCTCCGGAATAAGCTCTCCATCTTTAATGCGGAACTCGACGCAATCCTCGACGGCATAACGGGCCCAATTTTCAAGGGGCTCGCCATCTACGGAATAGGAGAGAAGTTCGGGAATGTCCCGGCATCGAATGATGTCCGTGCCATCCTCAAGCTTTTCGAAGCGGCAGGGAAAATCGAAATTTGACATTTATCAGACATGCACGATCATGTAGCAAGCCCCGCCGTTGAGGGCGGGGGTTGTTTTACTTCTTGGTGGGTTCCTTGAGGCCGAGATCGCGAATGATGTCCTTACGGATTTTTTCATTCATTTCGGCACTGGGGTGTCGAGGCATAGTTTGGGTTTTGGGATTTCCGGGAACCCGCAGGCGAAGATGCCTGGTTCCGTGGGTAATCTCAACGCCCATCGACTTGAGCCACCGAAGAAATTCACTTTGCTTCATGATCTCCTCTATTGGTTGAACATGCGGATATTCTACCACGAGGTTAGCATTTTTGCAAATGTTATTTATTTCGATAATTTTTATTTAGGCATCAAAAAAACGCTCATCAACACGGATGCGACGGGCAACCCATAACCTCGACTTCCTCATCCCCGCCAGAGCGTGCTACTCGGCCTTCAGCCCTATCTCCGCAGAAGGGAATAAAACAGGCCTTTTTGAAGGTGTTCGCCTCAATGCTATCTAAAAACTCCCCCGAAAAATATCGGCTTCAGAGAGTCTGCGTGATTCGCGCTAGGACGTTATCAACGCTATCTATTTGACAAAAAAGAAATCCCGCACCGCCTGAGACGGTACGGGATATGTATCTGGTGCCCGGGAAAGGACTCGAACCTTCACGGCCGTGAAGCCGCCAGCACCTGAAGCTGGTGCGTCTACCAATTTCGCCACCCGGGCAGGTAGGAAGCGAATATTGCCAGAGAGGAGCGAAAATGTCAAGAGGCTGCCGCGGCATTCGGCGTTCTGCATTTCGCCCGGACAAACGCACCTTCCCATTTCCGATGACTGATGATGGATCTTTTCGGATGCTCTCGAGGGGAAAAACTCAGTAGCTCCAATGTCGCGTACTTCTGTAGACGAAGATTTCGTTTTAGACATGCCGCACATGCGCGCAAGCTGTTAGATTGCTAGTCGCTGAAGATGCAAGTTTTTTGTTGAGAAGTCATTTCCCATGTCGAAGAAAAAGTCCCGCACCAAAGCTCAGATTCCGGCGCCGCTTCCGGAAGTGACGGCTGAAGACGTCCAGAAGGCGAAGGAGTTCCTTGCCGGCCTTAAGGAAGACGTGAGCTACACGCAGGCGAAGAAGAAGCTTAAGCGCGAACTTGGATTCGCGAGCGAGGTCGCCAACGCACTGATTGTTCGTCTGAATGAAGAAGGCTTTGAAAAAGGGGACGAGAAGAACTGGTTCCTCAATCCTGAAGCGGAGACGACGACGGGCGTGGTGCAGGGCGCGCGCACGCTCGACAAAATGACGGTGATGCCGCAGTGCGATGCGGGCGAGGAGATCGAACTCCCGATTTACCGGCCGAACTACATTCCGGGCGACGTGTTTGAGCTGAGGCGGAGCATTTCCGGCTGGCGCCTTTCGAAATTCATTCGCCGCCCGCAGAAGCGCTGGGTGTGCCAGTTCCTTGCGAAGAGCGGCGAATACGTCTACTTCAAGGCTGTTTCCGCTTTCGCACCCCTTGAATTTGCCGTGCCTGCAAGCGAAATTCCGCCGGGCGTCAATCTGAAGAAGGATGCCGTTGAGGTAGAGCTTCTCCCGGATTCCGAGACGCCCGGCGAAGCCGTCAACTATGAGGAGCGGGTTGAGCTCAACGCCCGCTTCGTCAAGGTCGTGGGCGCCATGAACGATCCGTTGGGAGAAATGGCGATTGCTTCGGCCCAGTTCGGCGTTCCCATTGAATTCAGTCCCGAGACGCTTGAGGAAGCGAAGAAGCTCCCTGATGCGGTGGATAAGCGGAGCCTCCAGAACCGCGTCGACCTGACGGACCTTCCCTTCGTCACTATCGACGGCGAGGATGCACGCGACTTCGACGATGCGGTCTACTGCGCCGACCTTCCTGACGGAGGCTGGCGTCTTCTGGTTGCGATTGCAGACGTAAGCCGCTACGTGAAGCCCGGGACGTCGCTCGACCGCGATGCGCAGATTCGTGCGACCTCGGTCTACTTCCCGGCTTCCGTCGTGCCGATGCTCCCTGAGAAGCTTTCAAACGGCCTCTGCTCCCTCAACCCCGGCGTCGACCGCCTCGTGATGGTCTGCGACGCCATCGTGAGCCCGGAAGGCCGAACGACGGCGTATCAGTTCTATCCGGGCGTCATTCATTCGCACGCGCGGCTTACCTACAACGTTGTCTGGTCCGCCCTTCAGAAGGAGCCCGCAGGCCTTGAAGCGATCGGCGAGCGGCTCCCTGAAATCGAGCGCCTTCATGCGCTCTTCAAGGCGCTCAAGGCCGCACGCATCGCGCGCGGCGCGCTCGACTTCGAGACCGAGGAATCGCAGGCGGTCTTTAACGGCAAAGGGCAGATCGAGAGCTTCAGCGTGCGCGAACACAACGACGCGCACCGCATGATTGAAGAGGCGATGCTCGTAGCGAACGTCTCCGCGGCGAAGTTTGTTCTCGAAAAGAAGCAGCTCACGCTCTTTCGCGTTCACGACAAGCCTGATCCGAAGAAGCTCCAGGAACTCAAAAGCCTCCTCGTGTCCTTCGGCATCGCCTTCAGGTCTTCGAACGAACGCGAGGAGCTTGCGCACGCGCTCTCCAAAGTGATCGAGGAGACGAAGGACCGTCCCTATATTCAGTCGGCGATTCTGAGAACCATGCAGCGCGCCTGCTACCAGCCCGACAACATCGGACACTTCGGTCTCCAGTTCGACGCCTACGCGCACTTCACGTCGCCCATTCGCCGCTATCCGGATCTGCTCCTTCACCGCACGATCAAGGGAATTCTTGCGCACCGCGCCTACGTGCCCGTGGTGGAATTCGACGACGCGGAGGTGATGAGCGGCTACCATGCGAGAAAGCTCGGCGCCCGTCCGGACGAAAAGGCGACGGCCCCCGCGAAGCCCTTAAGCCGCACGGAAGCAAGAAAGCGCGTTTGGTCGCGGCTCGGCATCATTTGCTCCTCGGCCGAACGCCGCGCCGACGATGCAACGCGCGACGTGATGAAGTACCTGAAGTGCGAGTTCCTCCGCTCGAAGGTCGGCCGCAAGTTCGATGCGGTTGTCACCGGCATGTGCCCGGCGGGCGTCTTCATCACGCTCGAAGCGATGCCGATCGAAGGCTTCATCCATATTTCGCAGCTCGGCTGGGGCTACTACGAGTACGACGAGAATGCGAAGAAGATGACTTCCTACGACGAGATGACGGAGGTGCGCCTGGGAGACAGACTCTCCGTCAGGCTCGATACGGTCGAGCTTGAGGAGCGGAGAATCAACTTTTCGCTCCTCTCAAGCTATTCCCGGCATACGGTGAAGGGCGGAAAGCGCGGATCAAGAGGGCGCCGGAGATTTAATTACGACGGCTTCGGCTTCTTCCCTGACGATTTCGATGATGACGATGACGACGACGATCTTCCGTATTGACGGGCGCGCTTCGGCTAGAATGCGCGGCTTTTGAAGAGTCTTGAACTCGGCTTTTTGGTTTTGAGAATAGGGTGACGCCAATGAGGCAGGAAGGCAGAAACGACAACCGCGCCAATCGCGCGAAGAGCGGCTCGGAAGGCGAGAAGCTTCAGGCGGGGACGGTTGTTCTCGCGGGCTTTCACGCGGTTGCGGCTCGTCTGCAGCTCGATCCCGCATCGATCGAACTCGTCTACGTCGATCCTGAACGCCGCGACAAGCGCATGCGCGAGATGAGGGAAAAGCTCTTTGCGGCGGGCGTGCGCGTGATGAATGCCGATGCAAGGCGCCTCACGGGGCTCTCCCCCGACGTGCCTCATCAGGGAATCTGCGCGCTTGCGAAGGAACGTGAGAATACGCTCGACTTTGCGGATCTTCTCGACGACATCAGCCCGAAGACGCTTCTTCTGATTCTCGACGGCGTGACGGACCCGAGAAACTTTGGCGCCTGTCTGCGCGCAGCCGACGCTGCGGGCGTGCAGGCCGTGATCGTCCCTCGCGACCGGTCTGCGCGCATGACGCCGGCTGCCGCCAAGGCCGCCGCGGGAGCGGCCGAAACCGTGCCCGTGGTGCAGGTGACGAACCTTGCCTCCGCCATCATGGAGCTTCGCGACAACGGCGTCACGGTGGTGGGGACCGCTGGCGAAACGGATAAGAGCATCTACGATATTGATCAGGCGAAGGCCTTTGCCTGGGTGCTCGGCGCCGAGGGTGAGGGACTGAGGCAGCTGACGCGCCGCCGCTGCGACGAACTCGCCGCCATCCCGATGGTGGGGAGCGTCGAGAGCCTTAATGTTTCCGTCGCTTCCGGCATCTGCCTCTTCGAGTCCCTGAGGCAGCGCATTACCGCCGGGATTGTGACTCCGGGGAAGGCTGAGGACCGGCTCTGATCCGGGCTTCCGACGGAGAACCGCAAAAAAAATCGGAAAATTCCATGCAGGCCGCGAATTCTTCATGTAGAATCGCGGCCTTTACTGTCCTTGCCGCACTGGAACGACGCTCTGGGCGGCTTTTTCCGCAAGGAGGCTAAATGCGTCACTACGAAATCTGCATCATCGTGCACCCTGACCAGAGTGAACAGGTTCCCGCGATGATCGAGCGCTACAAGACCCTCGTCGCCGAACAGGGCGGCAAGATCCACCGCATTGAAGACTGGGGCCGTCGTCCGCTCGCGTACCCGATTGAAAAGCTCGTGAAGGCGCACTATCTGCTCCTCAACATCGAGTGCGGCCATGAGACGATCCTCGAGATCGAAAACGGCTTCCGCTTCAACGACGCCGTTCTCCGTCACCTCACTGTGAAGACGAAGCATGCCGAAACCGCTCCCTCCCCGATGATGAAGGTCGTCGAGAAGGAAGAGGCCCGCAAGGTTGCCGCTGAGGCTGCCGCGGCTGCTCAGGAAGAAACCGCTCCGGCCCAGGCCTGATGACGGTTGAAGACGTCGGATTCGAAGCCAATTCGATTGAAATCTACGCGACGCTGATTGAACGCGAGGAAGTGAGATTCACTCCCGCAGGCATTGAGGTTTTCGATGCCATGTTCCACCATCGCAGCCGATTGGTCGAAGCCGGAAAAATCCGCACGCTCGAATACGACTTCGAAGCCCTTTCTTACGGGGACACTGCCAGCAGGCTCAATGCTCTGGCAGTGGGCGCAAAAATCCGGATCAAGGGATTTCTCGCCACGAAGTCGATGAAAAGCCGGCGTCTGACAGTACACATCACAGAATTCAAATAGAGAGGTCATCAAATGGCTTTTGGTGCTAAGGGCAAGGGCAAGCCCCGCCGTTCGAACCAGCAAAATTCCCTTTTCAAGCGCAAGAAGTTCTGCCGCTTCACGGCTGAACACGTTGAGCAGATCGACTACAAGGATGTCGAGACGCTGCGCGACTTCATTCAGGAAAACGGCAAGATCATGCCGGCTCGCCTGACCGGCACGAAGGCGCACTACCAGCGCCAGCTCGATACGGCCATCAAGCGCGCCCGCTTCCTCGCCCTCCTGCCCTACACGGACAACCAGTAATCGACGGGAGAATTTTCAAATGCAAGTTATTCTGCTCGAAAAGATCACGCATCTCGGCGACCTGGGCGACATCGTCAAGGTTAAGGATGGCTACGGCCGCAACTTCCTGATCCCTCAGGGTCACGCCAAGCGCGCCACCAAGCAGGCTATCGCTGAGTTTGAGGCCCGCCGCGCCGAGCTCGAAAAGGCTCAGGCTGAACGCGTTGCCGCTGCTCAGGATCTCGCCGCCAAGCTGAACGGCGCCGAAGTCGTCATCGCCTCCAAGTGCGGCGTCGACGGCCGTCTCTTCGGCTCCGTCACCAACGCTGACATCGCTGAAGCGGTCGACAAGCTCGGCTTCCAGATCAAGAAGTCCCAGGTCCGTACGCCGCTCGGCGCCATCAAGGCGACCGGCGACTACACGATCACGATCGGTCTGATGACGGACATCACCGCCGACATCACGGTCAAGGTCGTTGCTGAGGAATAATTTCTTCTTCAGACAAGGGATCTTCAGCTCGAGGGCTTTATGGAAGCTTTTGAGCTGAAAGCCGGAAAAGGCTCTCCAAAGGATTCATTTCCAGAGGGGAGCCTTTCTTTTTGCCTGTGATGAACAAAAATTGCAAGTTTCGGCAAAGTTCCATTGACGGTAGAGACGCCGCAGACGAAATCCCCGATAATTTTCCCCCGCTTCCTCTTAGAGAACCCGAACAACAGATGACCGAAGACATTCAGGATGAAGCCGCTCAGGCCGTACGAAAGCCCCCGCAGAGCATTCTCTCCGAGCAGGCTATTCTCGGCGGATTGATGGTGGACAATTCCGCGCTCGACAGCGTGGTCGACGTCATTCGTCCCGAGGATTTCTACCGGCGCGATCACCGCCTCATCTACGAGGAAATCGCGAAGCTCATTCAGGGGGCGCACCCGGCGGACTACCTCACGGTCTATGAGAGCCTCAAGGCTTCGGGAATGGACGTGGAGGCCGGAGGCCTTCCCTACCTGATGGAGCTCGCGAACAACTCTCCCTCTGCGGCCAACATCCGCCGCTATGCGGAGATCGTGCACGACAAGTCCGTCCTGAGGCAGCTCATTACCGTGGGCGACAAGATCGTCACGGATGCGCTCTCTCCCGAAGGCCGCGAGACGCGCGAAATTCTCGACTCAGCCGAAAAAGAGGTGCTCGCCATCAACGAGCGGAATTCCCGCAGCCAGCGCGGATTCCAACCGCTCGCGACGCTCGTGCGCGATGTATCGGCGCGCGTGATCGAGCTCTATCAGACGAAGGATTCGTCCGAAGTGACGGGCGTCTCCTCGGGCTACAAAAACCTCGACTTCGTGACGGCGGGCCTTCAGAGAGGCGACCTCATCATCATCGCAGGGCGCCCTTCGATGGGCAAAACCTCGTTCGCGCTCAATATTGCTGAAAACGTCGGGATCGTTCAGGAGCTTCCGGTTGCGGTCTTCTCGATGGAAATGGGCGCGGACCAGTTGACGCAGCGCATGATCTCTTCCGTCGGGCACATTGATGCGCAGAAGCTGAGAAAGGGGCAGTTGGACGACGAGGACTGGGACAACTTCACGGCGGCGCTTCACCGCCTCGAGGAAAAGCCCATCTTCATCGACGACACGCCAGCGCTGACGATCACGGAGCTTTCGAGCCGCACGCGGCGCCTCGTCAACCAGGCCGGGCCCCTGGGACTGGTCGTGGTCGACTACCTGCAGCTCATGGGCTCGCAGAGCCGAAACGCGCAGGACAATCGTGCGCAGCAGCTCTCTGAAATCTCCCGCGGCCTCAAGGCGCTCGCAAAGGAGCTCCGCGTGCCGGTGATTGCGCTCTCGCAGCTCAACCGTTCGGTCGACAGCCGCACGGACCGCCGTCCCGTGATGTCCGACCTTCGCGAATCTGGCGCAATCGAACAGGACGCGGACGTGATCATGTTCATCTACCGCGACGTCGTCTACAACAAGGACACGCCCGACAAGAACCTCGCGGAAATCATCGTTGCCAAGCAGCGTAACGGCCCTATCGGCACGCTCCGCATGACGTTCCTGGGCGGCAATACGCGCTTTGAGCCTACCGCTGACGAAGGCTACTGGGGCGGCATTGAGGAGTAAGAACGATGGAATGGCTCACAAGCATTGACTGGTTTGCGCTTGCCTGCTGGCTCGGCGCCTTCGTTCTGATTGCGCTTGGGTTCGCGGGCACGATCGTGCCGGCGATTCCGGGCCTCCCCATGATTGCGGGCGGCGCCTGGCTGATCGGCTGGGCCGACAACTACGACAAGGTGGGCTGGAAGACGATTCTCTTTCTCGCCGTGCTCGCAGTCATCGGCGTCATCGTGGATTCGGTGGCGCAGACGGCGGGCGCTCAGAAAGCGGGTGCGTCCAAAGCGGGCATCATCGGGTCGCTTGTCGGCACCGTGCTCGGCATGTTCATGGGACTCTTCGGGCTCCTCTTCATGCCGCTCATCGGCGCCGCGATCGGCGAATTCTGGGCCAAGCGCGATTTGATTCACGCGGGCCGCGTGGGGCTTGCCACCTGGATCGGCATGATCGTGGGCACGGCGGTCAAGGTTGCGCTCGCCTTTGCCATGACGGGAATTCTCTTTTTCGTCTATCTCACGGCATAAGACGCAAAGTTCTGAAAAATTACCCCGTTCACCTCACGGAGCTTGGTTGCGAAAGTTGCTTCAAGGAATAGGGAGTGCCTGACGGGTTTTTCTATTTTCGAAAAACCGTCTTGAGTAGATGCTTGTCTGCGGTTCGGTATCCTCCGATTTACGTATGAGGATGATCATCCTAAAGTACTAGTCACACTAAGGATTTCTTTCAACTATATGTTTTTAGAAAGAAATTCAAGTAGAGAATCTGTACAAAAGGAGAATCCCCATGCTAACGAAGCGTCAGTTCCTGCTCTCTATCGCCGCTCTTTCCGTCTCGAGCGCTCTGCAGGCGGCAGGCGGTCCCTCGGGGCCGGCAGTGCACTTTCAGGCTCAGGGCAAGATCGGCGAGGTGTTCGTTAATCCCTATCGCATTGCTCCGTTGACTGCAATCATCGGCAATGGCGGCTATGAGCTGAAGGACGTTTCAGTACGAGTGGTTCCGAAGAAGGGCGGTCAGGAAATTGCCTATGCAGTTGAAGATCGCATCTGCCGTACGCATGGCGGTATTCCTGTTTTCGGCCTTTATGCTGATTATCAGAACACTGTTGAGGTTTCTTACACCCGCATTTCGAATGATGCGGCTCGTACAGCAGAAAAGGTGAAGGAAAGCTACAAGATCTACGCTGGTCCGGCTTATGTGGGCAGCGACGGCACGGATCTTCAGACGGGCGGTTGGTTCCAGGCCAAGGTCCTGAAGATGGACAAGAAGTTCAAGGACCGTCTCTACTTCGTCAACAACATCCTTGAAAATAATCCGCGCGGAGGACGAGCCGTCTGGAACAACCCTGCCGGCGGTGCCTTGCAGTGGGGCGGCGCGCCTGAGGTAGGCATCATCGATTCAACCGGCGAACTGCGCTGGTATCTCCTGCCCGACTCGATCTACAACGGCAATTCGATTGAATGGGGCGGCGTCATGATGGGCTTCCGTCAGAACCCTGATGGTGCGCTCACCTGGGGCTACGGTCAGCGCTATGCCAAGTACGACATTCTCGGGCGCAAGATCTTCAATCGCATGCTCCCGGAAGGTTATGACGACTTTTCACATGCAATGGTGCCGATGCAGAACGGCAACTATCTCATCCGCGTGTCCGATGCCAACTACAAGCGCGCTGACGGCAAGAACGTCCGCACGATTCGCGACGTGATGATCGAAGTGAACGAATCGGGCGAGGTGGTTGACGACTGGAACCTTAACAATATTCTCGATCCGTACCGCAGCACGGTCATCAAGACGCTCGATCAGGGCGCCGTCTGCCTCAACATCGATGTGGCCAAGGCCGGCCAGACGATGAGCGACAAGGAGCTGGCAGAGCTCGATAAGTCCGACAACTTCGGCGACATCCTTGGCTCCGGCCCGGGCCGCAACTGGGCCCACATTAATTCCGTTGACTATGACCCGACTGACGACTCCATCATTGTGAGCTCTCGTCATCAATCCGCAATCATCAAGATCGGCCGCGACAAGAAGGTGAAGTGGATTATCGGCAGTCATGAAGGCTGGAAGGATGCATTCAAGACGAAGCTTCTCACTCCGGTCGATGCCAAGGGCAACCCCATCAGTTGTGATGAGAACGTCAACCATTGCGAAAAGGACTTTGACTGGACGTGGACGCAGCATACGGCCTGGCGCATTGACGCGAAGTCGAAGAAGGGCATTGTCTACCTCACAGTCTTTGACAACGGCGACGGCCGCGGCATGGAGCAGCCTCCGCTTCCCGACATGAAGTACTCGCGCCTCGTGGTCTACAAGGTTGATGAGGCGAAGATGACGATCGAGCAGGTCTGGGAGTACGGCAAGGAAAAGGGCCACGAATACTTCAGCCCCGTTACCGGCCTCTGCGAATACGCCGAAGACAAGGATTCCGTGGTCGGCTACTTCTCGACCGCAGGCATGCGCGTGAGCCATGGCAAGGCTATGCCCTCGCCCTTTATCACGGAATTTGCCTGGGGCGCGAAAGAGCCCTCCGTTGTTATCCATCTGAAGGATACCTTTGGTTATCAGGCCTGGCCTTTCTCCGTCAAGGAAGCTTTCAAGCCCACTGCCAGGCAGGCACGCTGATTCCCTTCTCTGCCTTGCATAACTGAATGTTCACCGCTGCTGTCGATCCCTCTTTCGGCAGCGGCACAGCTGAACTCATCCTCAGATTTCTCTTTTCCCGGAACTTGCATCATGCAACGTCAATTCGCGAGATCTCTCCTCTGCCTCGCGGCGCTCTCGGCAGCCGCTCTCTCCGTTCAGGCTGCCGACGTGAAGATGTACGGCATCATCGATACCGGCATCATCATTGAAAACAACAAAATGGGTACGGGCGACAGTCAGACCCGCGCCTACGAAGAGTTCGGCATCAACCTCGGGCCCCGCGTCGGATTGAGGGGTACCGAAGATCTCGGCAACGGCACTAAGGTAAAGCTTCTGCTCGAAAGCCTTTTCGAATCCGATAACGGCGCCATGCGCTTCAATCGACTTTTCGGCGGTGAATCGTCCGTTGCGCTCGAAGGTCCTTACGGCGAAATCGCCTTCGGCCGCATGGGAGCACTGACCTCTCCCTTCGGTCACTGGGGCATCTTCGGGCTTGAGGCTACGCCTTTCGGATTTGGCTGGGGGCGCTCGGGCGGCGTTCACTGGATGGTTGGGGGCGACCGCCTTGACAACACGGTTTCCTACGCGTCGCCGAAATTCGGTCCGGGTGTTCAGTTCTATGCGCAGTATTCCTTCCAGACGGGCACCAATCCGGTTCCGGGCGTTGAGAATGCCAAGCAGCGTCATAACACGCGCAGAGCGTCCATCGCCTTCCGCATCAAGAATGAGTCGCTTACCACGGTCGGCACGCTTGACCGCATTATGAACACGCACAATTCCCCTGCCGATTATGGTGAGGACACGACGATTGGCAGCCTGACGGTGAACTTCCCCGTTGTCAAAGACGTGCGCCTCTTTGTCATGGGGCAGTATTTCAGGAATGTCTACAACGCGCCCGGCACGCCTGTTCATTCACCCGTAAAGCTCATCGGAACTGCGAATCTGGGCGCCGACAATCAGACAGGCATCGCCGGGAGAGGGTTCGATGGGTACGTTGCAAGCATCAACGCCCAGATCAAGGTTGCAGGGGGCGACCTCTATCTCACGACTGCATACGACGACTGGGAATACAAGGGCCATGTGACGGAAGGTCAGGAAACCGATCTGAAGCGCTACCTTGTGGGCGCTGCCTATGAATATCCTCTCAGCAAGCGTACGCACCTCTATGCTTCCGCCAACTGGACGCACGGCTCGGGGCTCTTTGATACCAAGAACTTCTCCGACAGCTCGGATCCGAACTCGTCGCAGGTGATGGCCGGCATTACTCATTTCTTCTGATAGTCGGGCAGAATCTCCCGTTACCGATTCAACTTGCATTTTGAAGGATCCGGAGTCTGCGGTGGCCCCGGATCCTTTATTGCTTCAGGAGATCCCCATGAAGCCTTTCTCGACTCTCGACGACCTCACCCTCTCAGACCTGAAGCTGCTGCAGACGCTCATCAGAACGGCATCGCTCACGAGCGCTTCGCTCACTTTGAGCTGGTCTATACCTAAGGCTTCTCATAGGCTTTCAAAGATTCGTGAAGTGCTGGGAGATGAACTTTTTGTGCGTTCCGGCAATTCACTCGTTCCGACAACACGCATGAAGGAGCTTGCGCCGCGAGTTGCGGGTGCGATAGACGCGCTTACTTCACTCACGATAGAAGAACGCTACCGGCCGGAGGAAATCGACAGACTGTTTACCTTTGAAATGGTCGATAACGCGGCGGCCATTCTGCTTGCTCCTGTATTCGCAGCCATCCGTAAAAAAGCCCCAGGCTTTCATGTCCGGATCCGTCCCTCTGTCGGCCGGACAATTGAGAACCTTTGGGAAGGATCCACTGACCTGGCTTTTGGATTCGACATCGATCGAGCGCTGCCCGGTGATATTCATTCACAGGAACTTTTCAAGTCCCGGCACGTCTTTGCTATGAGAAAGGGCCATCCGCTGATTGAGATCCTCAGAAAGCGCGTGTCAAACGGAGGGGAACCGGAAGCGTTGCCAGAGGATCTCGCGCCGTATCCATACGCGTCGCTTTCGCTTCCGCGCTGGAGATCTCTTTCATCCAACATTGACATTGCCTGGAGGCATGAGATTCCGAGTCCCCTCTATCTCGAAACGCCATACTTCCTGGTTCTTCCTTACTATCTTCTGGATTCTGATGCCTACGCACTTCTGCCAGCGGAACTCGCGCATGATTTTTCGCTTTCTCTTCCAATGACGTATGCAGAAGGGCGGCCGGAAGATATTCGAAACTGGAATCCGATGATTCTTTGGCACAGCCGCAGTCAGGGCGACTTTGCACTCCAATGGCTGAGATCGGAGATCTGCAGACTTTCTCGGGATCATGCTCCGGTTCCGAGGCAGATCTTCAAACCCTTGATCTCGCAGGTCGCATTGTTCACGGAAGGAAATGGGTCGTGAAGAATGAGATGGCCTCTCGCCATCAGCGACTTTCCGCAATGAAAAAGGGCGTTCCCGTTAAGGAAACGCCCTTCTGAGCTCGTCAGGTGCTTGAGAGTAGCACTTCAGGCTCTATTAGAAGCTGTGACGCATGCCGACGTAGACCGTGGTGGTCTCGGGCTTGTTTTCGCTCTTCTCAACGTTGTCCTTATTCTTGTCCTGATAGTAGCCGGCGACGCCGTAGACGTTCGTGCGCTTGCTCAGGCTGTAGGTGTAGCCGACAGAGGTGCCCCAGCGGGTGAATTCTTTGTCGTTAAGTTTTTCATCATCGCCGCTGTTGGCGCTTTCCGTATCCGCATAACCGAAGGCAAGCATGGCCGTGCCGCCGGCGAGAGGCATGTCAAAGCCAGCCTGAGCTGCCCAACCTTTGAAGGATTCACCCTTAAGGCCGACGGAGGAGAGGGCCACGGTGTCCTTATAGTTGGAAGTGGCTTTGTACATGTTGTCGAAGTACTGGGCGCTCAGATAGGTCTTCGCAAAGCCGCAGTTGTAGTAGCCGCCCGCAGTGAGCGTATAGCCGTTGTCGGGCTTATCCGTGAACTGTGCGCTCGACCAGTTGTAGAGCGCGGCGGACGCGGCGAGATTGAACGGGCCGGCCACATAGGTGGCGCCGAGAGCGGCGTAGCGGGTGTCACTCGACTTGCCTTCAGAAGGGGCCTTAAGGTCAGCATCGGCAGCGTTCTCTGCGCCGAACTTATCCTTCGTATTCATGCCGAAGGAGTACTGGGCGTAGGCGTTGAAGCCCGCGAAGTTCGGGGACTTGTAGGTGACGGTGTTGTCCATGCGGGCGCCGCCCACATAGAACGTGCTGAATTCAACAGCGCCGCCCCACGAAGCGCCGAAAGGCGAGAGGTAGCCGAGGAGGCCGTAGGAGCCGTTGGCGCTGTCAAGGGCGCCCAAGCGGCCGAAGGAGAGTTCGCCGAAGGCGCCGCGAACGAAGAGGTTCGCTTCACGGCCGAAGAGGCGATTGCTCTGACCGAGCGTGCCGTCGTCAAGCGCAAAGCCGTTTTCGAGCACGAAGCCGACCTTCAGGCCGTTGCCGAGATCTTCAACGCCCTTGAGGCCGAAGCGGTTGCCGGACTGGTTGCCGGAAGCCATGGTGAAGGAGTCGGTGGCGTCCTTGCCCTGTTCATCCGGGTCGGAGTGAACATACTTGACGCCGACGTCGACGATGCCGTAGACGGTCACGTCAGCGGCCATGGCCGAACCCGCAAAAGCGCCGAGGACGGCGAGTGCAGCAAGAGTCTTTTTCATTTCTTTGTTTCCTGGAGAAATAAGTTTGGTGGGCCGGGCTTTTCTTTAAGAGCCCTCGCACGCCCCGGCACCGTCTGAGGAGATCGGTCTCAGGATGCCGCTCAGTGAAGCGGGTGATTGCTGTAACAAACATTCACGACTAACACTGAATTCTTGCTAGTCTCACACAGCTCGCTTTTCGACATCTGAGATAAATGCCTCATGCCTTGTGATTCAAGTCTTTTCATTACGCGATTCTCTGCAAGACGCAATTCCTGAAAAAAGATATGGATAAGGATCTATTTTTTGAAAAATGCATTTGCAGGAGAGCTTTTTTGCAGACCCCTCGGATCAAAACCGAACTGACCTGAAGAGACATGTCTTTGAAATCAGAAGGAATTTTTGCTGCGACGAAGCCTGACGCAGAGATTCTCTAAACTTCGTCTTTAGTCCGTCGTAAGCCTCAGGACTGCGTTTCCCTGAGACTCGGCAAGCCACTTTTCCCTTCCTCCTTCGCTCCCATGATTCATACGCTTTACAGCAACAGCTACGAAGTCCTTCGGGCAGTGCTCCTCAGCAACATCGAGCGGCTTCGGTTTCGTCCCGAAGCTTCGGAACTTGGTGCGGATGCGCTTTTCGAAGGCGTTTTCGACCGGGTGCCCGTCATCATCCCTTCGAAGGCTGTTGAAACGGATTTGACGCGCGCCATTGCCCGCGAGGAGCAGATCTGCGCTTCGATGCAGTTCATGTTCCTCTCGCAGTGGCTCGGCTTCTTTTCAAAGGAACCGCTCGCCAACGTGGTCGGGAACGAAGCGGACTGGATGGTCTGGGAGATTCTCAGAAAAACGGGACCGGGAAGCTTCCGGGAGGAAATGAAGGCGAGGACGGTGCGGCTTGAGGACTGCCTGAGAGGGAGAACGGAAGAAGAGATTTTTTCGCTCGCTCAGCGCGTCTGCTCCGTTTTCGTTTCCTACGCGAGCTACCGGCTCGACTGGGTGCTCGAGTGGCTCGGACTTCATCAGGAGCGGCTGACCCTCACAGAGGAAATGCAGGACGAGAGACGCCGGATGGAAGCCGACCCCGACTTTGTCTGGCAGCGCGAGCTCTGGAAGCGGCTCGCCGAGAACCCCGGGTGGCGCGGGAGACAGTTTCTGGAAACGCTTCCCGAGACGCTCGAATCTCTTGCCGGGGCGCCGAAGGATCTGCGGGAGCTTGATCTCGGGCACGGCCGGACGGTGCCCCTTCCCAATGCGCTTCACGTCTTCATGCCCTTCGTCGTGCCGCCGCTGATGCTACCGGTTCTGAAGGCGTTCGCCCATTCCGGGCGCGACGTGTGGCTCTATCTCCTTAATCCTTCGTCTGAATACTGGTTCGACCTTGTGCCGAAAAGGCTCTTCAACTGGAAGGAAAAGGGAGACGGGCACCGGGAGATCGGGCACCCGATTCTCGCCGACAACGGCAGAAGCGTGCGCGCCAACATCGACCGCCTCTGGCGCTTTACGGAAGAAGACATTCAGGAAACGCTCCTTTCGGGCCCCTCCGAAAACGCGCATGCGGACAATTCTCCAATGGAGCCGAGGGAGCGGAGGATCCTCGCCTCCCGGGATATTCTGCGCGACTATCAGCTGAGTCCGAAGAACATTACGGTCGACATGAAGGTGGATGCAGAGAGCATCTACCTTGAAGCCAATGAACCGACGCTTCTGCGGCGCATTCAGGATTCCATTCTGAAGCTCGACCCCGATCTCTCGCAGTTTGAAGAAAAGGCGGTGAGGAAAGAGGATGAGTCGCTGCGCTTCGTCTGCGCGCCCACGGCCGTTCGCGAGCTTGAGGGCCTTGCCGACTGGCTGCAGGCGCAGTTTAGAAAACGCAGGGATCTGCGGCCCGAGGACGTGCTTGTCGCGACGCCCGATATTTCGGCTTCTGCTCCGCTCATCGATCAGGTCTTCGGGAGCCTTCCGGCAGGACGGCGCATCGATTACCGCATTACGGGCGCCTTGATGGCGAGCGAGGACGCGCCGCTCGAGGCGCTCTCGGGGCTCGCGAATCTTTTGACGGGCCGCATGAAGCGCGGCGATTTTCTCGCGTGGCTCTCGCTCCCTCTGATTTCGAGGCGCTTCGGCTTTGAAGCGGACGACCTCGAGACCCTTTCCGCGTGGCTCGCGAGCGCAGGGTTTGAATTCGGGCTCTCCGACGGCCATCTTCTTTCTATCGACGCGGAAACCTTCCGGCACGTGAGGGAGTCGACGCTTTCGCGAGCGCTCGAGCGCCTCGCGCTCGGCGCCATGCTCCCGGGAGGCGTGAGAAAGCCCTTCCTCGACGTGCTGCCCCGAGAAGGCGTTGAAGCGAGGGGCTGGAGCACTGCGGCCGAAAGACCTGAGCTCCTCAATTCCCTCTCCACAATCTATGCGGCGCTTGAAACGCTTCGGCGCGAAGCGGAAGACGCTGACGCCGCCTCTTCTGGTGATCAGAACGAAAGAGGTCCGAGGCGCTGGACGCGGTGGATTTCCGAGGCGCTTGAATGCTTTTTCCCGCGCGAAACGCCGCAGGAAAACTGGCAGTCGCTGCGCGCGGGCGCCGAAGCCCTTGCCCTTGAAATCGAGGCTGCAGCGGACCCCGATGAAGGGGCTCCGGAGGTTCCCTTCAGGCTCTTCATGTCGGCCCTGAGGGACCGGCTCGCCGGCGCTCAGCCGGGCGGGCGTCCGGGGAGCGGCGTGACCTTCACCGGCATGCAGCAGCTCCGAGGCCTTCCCTACAAGGTGATCGTCATCTGCGGGCTCAACGATGATTCAAGATTCCCCGGGTCGTCGCACGCCGAGGAATTTGACCTGATGGCGCGCTTCCCCCGAAGGGGCGACCGCGACAGCCGGCACGACAACCGGAACATCTTCCTTGACCTTCTTCTCGCCGCGCGCGAAACCTTTCTTATTTCATATGCCGGCGGCGTAAGCGAGGCAGAGAGGAAGGAACCCTCCATCGTTGCACAGGAGCTTCGCGAGTGGATTCTTTCCTTCGCGGAAAACCGCGAGGAGCGCCGCCAATGGGCTGCAATGCTCACGAGAACGCTCGCCCTCACGGGCTTTTCGCCCAATGCCTTCAGGGACCTTCAGGGCGACTGGCGCTCGACCGACACGGATCTTCTGACGGCGCTCAGAGAGGCTGCAGAGGCAGACTGGTCGAGAAAGGAACTTCCCTTCGAGGATGCGGCAAGGACCTTCCCGGAAGCGGGCGACCAGGTTCCCTTTACGACGCTCTGGAAGTTCTGGCGGGATCCGGCCGATTCCGTTCTGAAGGCAAATGGCATCCGGATCGATGACGAGGAAGAGGATGAAGAGGTGCCGGTGGTGCCGTCGACCGGGGGCTTAAGCTTCTGGAAGCGCATCGACGAGGCGCTCCGGGCGTTTTTTGCCGGGGAAAGCGAGGCCGATGTCCGAAGACGCTGGGCGCTCAATCCCGGGCTCGGCGCCCGGGGCGTGCGCGAATGGGCGCTCGAGGAGGATCTCGCGATTGCGGCTGCGCTCTTTGACTGCTTTGAGAATGCCATGAAGAGTACGACGGAGGTCTCCCCCAAAATGATCACGGCCGATCTCCCGGGGTTCTCCTGGAAGATTTCAATGCAGACCTCGGACCTGAGAACGCACGGGGAAACGGGCGATCTTCTCTTCGCGCCTGTTTCGGCCTCTTCCAAAACAGGAAGCCGCGGACAGAGAGCCGCCTGGGAATTCCTCGTCATGCGCGCGGCAGGGCTCGAAGTGAACGGCTGTCTGGTGTCCCGTGAAAAAGGGAAGGATCAGGATGTTCCGGCGATCACTGCGCTCGCGCCGATTCCGAAGGATGCTGCGGCGAAGATTCTCGCAGTGCTCGGACGCCTCTGGGAATCGTCCCTTTCCGGGAATACGACGGTGGCGAGAGCGCCCTTTGAGGGGAAGAGGAAAGGTACGGGCGGCGAAAGCCACGCCAACCTCATTGCTTTCCGCGGAAAGAAGCTCGCGGAAGCGGAAGAGCGCCTGAAGAAAGCCGCGGATCTGCTCGAGAAGCTTTATTCGAGGGTCGACGGCGACGAACTCGCGCATGAGTTTGAAGCGCTCATCGATGCGCAATGAGATCGGGGGACATAAAAATGACAACGGAAAAGAAAGAGCAGAACCCGGGATTTGACGTTGCATCGGCGCCTTTGCTCGTGCCGACGCTCCTCGAGGCATCGGCGGGTACAGGCAAGACCTTTTCGATCAAGCACCTCGTGCTTCGCTTCATCGTTGAAGCCGGGATACCGATCAATCACCTTCTCGTGATGACCTTTACGCGTGCGGCCACGGCGGAACTGAAGGCCCGCATTGAGTCGCACCTCACGGAGGCGCTGGGCGTCCTCACCGGGACGATTGCGCCCGCGGATGCCGACGCGCTCACGGTGAAGCAGATCGGTCTCTGGAGAAGCATGGGGATTGACGACAGGGATGCGGAAGATCGCATCCGCGAGTCGCTCGCGCTCTTTGACAATGCCGGCATTTTCACGATCCACAGCTTCTGTCAGAAGGTGATTGAAGACAACGCCTTTTCGTCGGGGGGCACCATCAACTTTGATCTGGCGGCTTCGGACGACAAGTTCCGCTCGGACGCCGTGCGGGATTTCCTGCGGCGGTCTTTGGACGCCATGCCTGAGGTTGAGGACCGTGAGGAGCTTGTGGACGGCGACAACTGGGACAAGAAGCTTCAGAGCCTCGCCGACTACCCCGGGTCCCTCGTTCCCCGCAGGTGGACGGATTTCGACAATCTCTCGCCCGCGATTCAGCAGGCGGTGAGCGCCTTCATGGCGGACGTGCCCGGGCGCCTCCTCGACATGAAGAAGAAAGCGCGCGTGAAGACCTTCAACGACCTGCTTCGCGAGCTCTACGACCGGCTCCTCCCGGGAGAGGGCGCACCGGACGAGGTCCGCAGGCAGGCCGAACGGCTCGCCAAACGCGTGAGAAGCACCTACCGGGGCGTTCTCATCGACGAATTTCAGGATACGGATCCGATTCAGTACGCGATTGTCGAGAAGCTCTTCCTTTCCGTTTACGACGCAAAGGCCTCGCCCGACGTTCAGGCCGAGCGCGAGGGCCGCGCCATCTTCTTCGTGGGCGACCCGAAGCAGGCGATCTACCGCTTCCGCTCGGCGGACCTCAATACCTATCTCCGCGCAAGAAAGCGCATTGCGGAGATCGGCCGCACGGAAGCGCTCATGACTAACTTCCGTTCGTCGCCGAAGCTTGTTGATGCCTTCAATGACTTCTGGACGACGGCGCCGACGGGGCTTCCTTTCCTGCGTGAGGGCCTTGCGTATCAGAAAGTAGCTTATTCGCCTTCGAAAACCGGTCTCTGGGTGCGGGATGGCGACGGCTGGAAGGAACCCCTGCCCTTTGAAATCTGGACCGATGCAGGGGGAGCTCTCTGCGCGGATGCCGATGATGTCAAGGCGTCGTCGATGGCGGCGCTCGGACTCTCGATCGCAAAACTCATTGATGCGGGCGCGAGGGGCGAAGCCGTTCTCGCGGCAGAGGCCGGGGAGACGCCGATCGAGGGGCTCGATCTTTCGCCCTGGGGCGGTCCGAAGTCGGTGCGCGGCGTTGAGGCGCGCGATATTGCCGTCCTGGTGCGCGCCAACAGCGATGCGCTTCTCGTGAAGGATGCGCTTGGCGAGCGCAATATTCGGGTGCGCTATCAGCTGAGGGAAAGCGTCGCCGCAACCGAGGAAGCGGCGGAGATGATTCTGCTCCTTCGCGCCTTCGCGGCGCCGGGCGACATGCATGCAATGAATGCGGCGAGAGCAACGCGACTCGTGGGCGACACGCTGCAAACCCTCCGAGACGACGAGAAGGATGAAGCGCGCAGAGTGGAATTGAGAAGAGTCCTTGAGGAAGGGCTCCGCCGCTGGCCCTCGAGCGGTCCGGCACCCGCCGTCCGCCGGCTGATGGCCCTCTGCCGGACGACGGAGCGGCTTCTTCCCTCCAGAGAGGGCGAGCGCCGGCTCGTCAACTATGCGCATCTTCTTGAGCTCCTTCATGCCGCGCACCGCACGGTGCCGACGCCCGGGGGCCTCGCCGAGTGGCTCGACAATCAGAGGTCGGCGGGCGACTCCGCGGAAGACCAGAAGGTGAGGCTTGAGAGCGATGCGAACCTCGTCACCCTTCAGACCATTCATTCGAGCAAGGGGCTCCAGTATCCGATCGTCTATCTGCCCTTTGCACAGAAGAGGCTTCAGACTTGCAGCAAGTCCTCCGTGCATCTTGTGCCTGACGACGAAGGGCGCCTCAATCTGCTCTTAAGTCACGTGAAGAGCGACGCAGACGAGCGTGAAAAAAGCGAATCGGTCGAAGAGGACGTGCGCCTTGCGTACGTAGCCATGACCCGCGCTGCGAAGCACCTGGTTCTCATGTTGCCGCAGGCCATGGCGGGCAAAAAGTCGCCGGATTCCTGGGGAGCCTTCACGTATAAGAATCCCTACTTTGCCGCGCTCTGCGGCGGGACGGATAAGAAGACATTGACGGCCGCCGCGGCCGCGAAGCTTCTTCAGAGGCTCAGGGATGCCGGCACGGTCGACGTGAAGGATTTCGCGGCACTGGCCGAAGCCGGCAAAGCCGACGGATTCAGGGTGCAGTCGGAAACGAAGCCTTCCGACTTTGATGCGGAAAAGGCGCAGGACGTCCGCGGAGGCTGGAGGACATCGAGCTTTACCGGCATTTCGCGCATGGCCGAGGATGAGGGCTCGGGCTTTTCCGTCTGGTACGGCGAAGCCGAAAAGGTTCCCGCAGCCGGGGACATTCTTTCCTTCCCCAAGGGTGCGCAGGCGGGCACGTGTCTCCATGAAATGCTCGAACTCGCGGATTTTGCCGGGATGGCGCCTGATACAGAAGAGGCGCGGGCAGCAAGGCTCGCGCTTTGCCGCAGGGAGGTCGAGAAGCACCTTTCCTTTGCGGATGATGCTGCCCGGGAGCTTGCCGCTGAGGGGGCCGCCCGGATGATTTACGACATTCTCAACGCGGAAATTGCTCCGGGATTGTTCCTGCGAGACGTGCCGAAGCGCGCGAGAAGCGCGGAGCTTGAATTCCTGATCCCGATACCGAAGGGTCTCACGGCGGAGCGGCTCGCCGATGAGCTTCGCGAACTCGATCCCGAAAAATACGACTTCGGGGGCCTTCGCTCCGAGTCGCTCAGGGGCTTTCTCACGGGCTTCATCGACCTTGCCTTCATGCACGACGGGCGCTTCTACGTGCTCGACTGGAAGAGCAACAAAATTTCGCCCGAAGCTGAAGGGTACGAGGAAAAGGCAATGGACGAGGAAATGCGCCGGCATCTTTATCGGCTCCAGTACCTCATCTATCTTGTGGCGCTGAGACGGTTCCTCCGCTCGAGACTCGGAGAGCACTTCCAGGACGACATGATCGGGGGCGCCATTTACGTGTTCCTGCGCGGCGTGCGCGCGGACGCGACGACGCCGGATCACCCGCAGGGCATTGTTTTCGATCCCGTGAGCCCGGCCGTCATCAGGCGGCTTGACCAACTTTTTGCCGGAGAATGCTGATGGCTGGTTTTGACAATTCGCTCCCTCTGGGAGGCCTGGCGGGCCTCGGCGACGCGCTTCTCCGTGCGGTCGAAAGAGATCTTTTCTTCCGCGGGGAAGCTCTTCCCGCGGAGGCGGAGCCTGCCCTCCGGGCCCTCATGAACGCCTTTTCCCGCGCCGAGGAGCGCGGGAACGTCTGCGTGCGCGCGGAGTCGGCCGCGCTTTTCTGGAAGTCCCCCTCTGAAAGCGAGAGTGAAGCGGGCGAACCCTTGAGCGAAGAAGCGCGTCTCAAGGGATTTCTCGAAGGCGTCGAAGTCTTGAAGCGCCTCGGCCTCGTCATGACGCTCGAGGGATTTATTGAAGAAGCAAAGCTCGACCTCCGAAGAAAGGGCGAAGGCGTCTTCGCGCCCATTCTCATGGACGACAAGGCGGGGAGCGCCGCCGAAACGCGTCTTTATTTCGCGCGCTTTGCGCTCGAAGAACTGATGCTCGCGCAGGCTCTCCTTCGCCTCGCAGGCAAAAAGACGTCTGAACCCAAGGAAGCATCGGCGCGCGCGGCGGCGGTCGACCGGATCGCAGCCGCCTCGGGCGCCGACAACCTTCAGAAGAAGGCGATTGAGGTGGCCGTCAGCGAGTCGCTCGCCATCATTTCAGGCGGCCCCGGCACGGGGAAGACGACGACCGTCGCGCAGATTCTCGAGTGCCTCCTCGAAGAAAATCCCGGCCTCAGAATTGCGCTCGCGGCGCCGACGGGGAAGGCGACGAGCCGCATGGATCAGTCGATGAGAATGAGCGTCGGCCGCGGGTTCCTCCCGAAGCTCTCCGAAGTTCTAGCAAAGGACGAGACGCGCCCCGAGGGCGAGCGGCAGGTGAAGGGCCGCACCATTCACAAGTGGCTCCTTTCGCCCACGCCCGCGGGGGGATTCCCCGGGCCCGGAAACCCCCTGCCGGTTGACGTCATCGTGGTCGACGAAGCCTCTATGGTGGACATCCACCTTGCCGCCCGTCTTTTCGACGCCGTGGGCGAAGCGACCCGCGTGATCATTCTGGGCGACAAGCATCAACTTGCCGCCGTAGGACCGGGCGCCGTCTTTGCGGAGCTCTCCGATCCGAAGGGCGTGCTCGGCCGCCACGTGGTCGAGCTCGAAAAGAGCCGGCGCTTTGAAAAGGGCACGGTGATCGCGAGGCTCGCTGAAGCCATCAACCACCAGGGCGAATGCGCAGAACTGCCGGAGGATCAGGTCTTCGAGCGGGTTATTGATGCTTTTTCGGGCAGTGAGGATGAGAAGAGCGGCTACGAAGCGCGCCTGCATGAGGAGAAGCTCGCGGATGCCGGCAAGGCCGAACGCGAGGTCTTCAACCGCACGGGCCTCACGCGGGAAGCGCGCGAGTGGCTCGACCGGGAGCTCGGAGGCTACGCCGGGGCGCTTCTCAACTACCGCGATGCCTGGATGCGGGGGGCGCCCGCTGAAGAGCTCGAGGCGCTCATGAAGACGCTCTGGGCGCGGCTATCCGAATTCAGGGCGCTTGCTGCCCAGCGCCGGGGCGCGATGAGCGTTACGGCAATCAACAACTATGCCGACGAGATGATGCGAAGGCTCTGGCCGCAGGCGGACGGCGCGGGCGCCGGGGAAAACTATCCCGGGCGCGTCGTGATCGTGCGCAGAAACGACGACGGCCTCGGGGTCTACAACGGCGACGTCGGGATCGTGCTCCCTCAGCGGCCGCAGGGTCATGACGATCATGCGGAGTCCGCCAACGCTGCGAGCCCGGCAGAGCCCGGGGCAGAGACCTTCAATGCCGGAGAAGTCGTTCGCACCGACCGCACGGGCGGGAGGATCCTCTACACGGTCTATTTCGGCGACCAGGAGCGGACGCTCCCCGCGCAGCTTCTTCCCTCGCACGACACCGCCTGGGCGATGACGATTCACCAGTCGCAGGGCTCTGAATTCGAACGCGTGGCGGTCTTTCTCCCCGAGCGCGCGGATTCGGGACTTGCCACCCGGGAGCTCCTCTATACGGGCGTCACCCGCACGAAGCGGAAGGTCGACGTCTTTGCGAGCCGCAGGGTGCTTGCCGAAGCCGTGCGCCGGCCGACCGTGCGCGACGGGAACCTCGGGCGCAGGCTCGCGCTCGGGCGTCTGGAGGATTGAGGGCTCTTCAGGGCGCTCCCGCAGAAAAAGAAGGGAGTCATTCGGAAATTCCGGATGACTCCCAGATTCTTCGGCGAGCGAAAGGGAATTAATTCACCTTGGCCTTCTGAACGAGCTCGGCGAAGTGGTTCTTGGCCTTCAATTCGGAGAGCTGGTCCTTGAGGCTCTGCTTCTGGGATTCCCAGGTCGGGAAGTTCTCAGCCTTTCTCTTCGCGTCGAGCTTCACGATGTGGTAGCCGTACTGGTTGAGGATAGGCGCCTGAGCAACCGAACCAGCGGAGAGAACCTTGAAGGCGTTGCCGAAGGCCTGGTCGACATTGCTCGGGACGAGCCAGCCGACAAGACCGCCCTGGTCGCGCGACTGCGGGTCGATCGAATACTGCTTGGCGAGGTTCTCGAACTTTTCGCCCTTGTTGATGCGGTCAATGAGCTTTGTCGCCTCGTCCTCGGTCTTCACGAGAATGTGGCGGACCTGATATTCCGTGTCGCCGTATGCCGCACGGGCCTTGTCGTAGGCTGCGCGCGCTTCCTTGTCGGAAACGGGGTTCTTCTTCGCGTATTCGGAGACGAGAAGCTGGACCTTCAGCTGCTTCCCGGCACGGTCGATCGCCGTGCGGTATTCCTTCGTGCGCTCGATGCGCGCCTTGGCGGCTTCCTGGAGCAGCACCGTTTCCTCGGTGATCGCGCGGCGGACCTGTTCCTCAAGCTGAGGACCCGCCTTGGCGCCTGCCTTGACGGCGTTGTTGTAGACCTCTTCCTGTCTCTGAACGGAAACCTTTTCGCCGTTGACCGTCATGACCTTGAATTCGGCCTGAGCAGCGGCGACGAAGCCGAGGGAGAGGACCGCTCCGGTTAAGAGTGTGCGCTTGAACATGTTTTCTGCCATTTTTGGTGTTAAAAGTGATGCCGCCTTCCCGCCCGCAACGGGTGAGAGGCGGCGGCTCTGGTGAAAATTATTTTAGAGCGCTTCGGCCGCGAACTCCGCGAGCCTCGAGCGTTCGCCCCGGGTGAGCGTGATGGTGGCGGCGTGCTCCCAGCCCTGGAAGCGCTCGACCACGTACGTGAGGCCGGAGCTTCCTTCCGTGAGGTAGGGCGTATCGATCTGCGCGATGTTGCCGAGGCAGACGATCTTCGTTCCCGGGCCTGCACGCGTGATGAGGGTCTTCATCTGCTTGGGCGACAAGTTCTGCGCTTCGTCGATGATGACGAACTTCTGCAGGAACGTGCGCCCGCGCATGAAGCTCATCGACTTCACGCGGATGCGGCTCCGGATGAGGTCCATCGTCGCCTGGCGGCCCCATTCGCCGCCCGTGTCGGAGGCGTGAAGGACTTCGAGGTTGTCTTCGAGCGCCCCCATCCAGGGGGCCATCTTTTCCTCTTCCGTGCCGGGGAGGAACCCGATGTCCTCGCCCACGCTCACCGTGGCGCGGGTCATGATGATTTCGCTGAAGCGCCTTTCGTCAATCGTCTGCGTGAGCGCGGCGGCAAGCGTCATGAGGGTCTTGCCCGTGCCCGCCTGACCGAGAATCGTGACGAAGTCGATCTCTGGATCCATGAGGAGATTGATCGCCATGTTCTGCTCGCGGTTTCTCGCGTTGATGCCCCAGACGCGGGTGCGGCTCTTCGCTCGGTAGTCCTTCATCAGGCGGAAGGTGACCTTCTGGCCATGAACCGCCGTGACGAGCCCCATGAAGTTTTCGTCGCCGTCGATCCAGAGGCATTCGTTCACGATGAAGCGCGACGGGTCGTCGGCTTCAAATTCGTAGAAGGTGGAGCCGTGATCCTGCCAGGAGCGGAGCGTCGGCGAAGCCTTGTCCCAGAATCCGGGCTCGAGCATGAGCTTGCCCGAATAAAGCATGTCGGTGTCGTCGAGCACCTTGTCGGAGAGGTAGTCCTCTGCCGGAATGCCAAGGGTCGTCGCCTTGATGCGCATGTTGATGTCCTTCGACACCAGCACGACGGCGCGCTTGGGGAAGGCTTTCCGCACGCCTTCTACGGTGGAAAGGATCCGGTTGTCGCCCTTCGAAAGGTCGAGCTCGCCGGGGAGCTCCTCCTGAAGGGGCTTCGTTTCAAACCAGAGGAGGCCTTTGGCTTCCGTATTCCCGAGGAGCGAGAGCGGCACGCCCTCAGTGATTCGCCCGTCGTTCGCTTCAATCAGGGCGTCGAGCGTGCGGCTCACCGAACGGGCGTTTCTAGCGACATCGGTGAGGCCCTTCTTGTGGTTGTCGAGCTCCTCGAGCGTCGTCATCGGAAGGAAGACGTCGTGCTCTGCAAAGCGGAAGAGCGAGAGCGGGTCGTGCATGAGGACGTTCGTGTCGAGAACGAAGAGCCGGGGGTCGCCATCCGCCACGCGCGCGCGGCCCCTGCGGCCGGCAAGCGACCCCTGGACGCCGGGCGACGAGGAGCGGCCGCCCGCAAATGCGGCGGCATCCTTCTGCGTGCGCGAGGGTTTTGAAGTCGTCGTTGCGGCGGCTTCCTTCCGGGGCGCCGCCTTTGCTTGAGCCTCAGCGGGGGTAGCGGACTTCGAGCGCTTCGCGGGCTTTAGTGTTGCGGGAGCCTTCGGCTTCGCAGGCGCCGGGGCGGCTTCCGCCTTCTTTGTCTTTGCGGACTTCACGGACTTCTTTTCAGGAGTCTGAGCGGGCTGAGCTTTGATTTCTGCCGGGACCGGCGCGGGAGCGCCAGGCGCCTTCCCGCTCCTCAGGGTCTTCCGGGGCGTCTTTTTCGGCCGGGCGGCCTCAGGCTTCCCGGCGGATTCCGGATCATCGGAGGCAAGTGCAACGACGTTCTTCACTTTGGGAAGCGTCCGTTCGGACTGAGGTTTGGCGGGGGCGCCGTAGTCCTCAAGAATGTCTGCGGGGCGTGAAGGAGCTTTGGGAAGCGGCATGAGCGTATGTCTCGAGAGTAATGAGGAGACTTTCCGGGGTCTCTGAAAACGCATGAATGCGAAGACCCGGGAGGTCCTTGAAGGACATTCTATCGGGAGGTGTCCGGTCTTTCGGGCGCTCTCCCGCGGTACTTCGTGAGCGGATGTACGTGGGAGGCCGACCTCGCGAATCCCGTTCCCGGAGAGGCGTCATGCAATATTCATGATTCCTTGACGGAACCGTCACGGGCCGATTTGAGAATGCAGGGCGTCGGACGAAAGCGATGAAGCGCACCAGGAAAACAAAGCGCGATCGCGAGAGAGTCCGGAACTGAATTCCCAAACGTGGAGAACCCCAAAAAATGAAGCGTCGCTTGTTCCTCCAGACCGCTGCCGGTCTCTTTGCTGCTCCTGCCGTCATCCGTTCGGCTTCTGCCGCCACGCCTGCCGAAGCGCAGATCACGCTCCCGCCCGCAAAGGACCTGATTTCCTCCTTCGGCTGGATTACGGACGTCCACTACTGCACGAGTCCCACGCGCACGATTCCGAAGGAAGATTCGATCCGCGTCTATGCGCATTCGATGGCGAAGATGCGCCAGGCGATCGACCTCTTCAATACCCGGAAGCTCGATTTCGTCATTGAATTGGGCGACTTCAAGGACTGCCTCGACGACGGCGACCGCCCGGGCACGATCGCGTTCCTGCAGACGGTTGAGAGTGAATTCCGCCGCGTCAACGCGCCGCGCTATCACGTCTGCGGCAACCATGACTTCGACAAGATCACGCTTGGCGACTTCCTCGACAACACCGAAAATGCGGGCGACGCCGTTGGCCGCACCTATTATTCCTTCGTGATGGGCGGCATCAAGTACATCGTGCTCGACGCCTGCTACAACAACGCCGAGGGCGAACACTACAGCCAGGGCAAATTCAACTGGGCCGTGGCCGTCGTGCCGAAGGTCGAGATGGACTGGTTCAGAAAGGAGCTTTCTGAGGGCAAGGAACCCGTGATCGTGATGACGCACCAGCTCGTCAACACCTGGGACGCCAAGTCGCAGAAGATCCCCGACGCCTTCTTCATCCGCAATGCGGCTGAAGTGGTCGAGGCGATGGAGAAGAGCGGCCGCGTTCTTGCCTACATCTGCGGCCACTTCCACAAGGGCGCCTATTCCGAAAGGAACGGCATCCACTACATCGTGAACCAGGGCCTCGTCGAGCGGCCCCTCCCGCACAATGTCTGCGGCATGGTTCACGTCGACCGCAACCTCAATGTCTACGTCGAGGGCGTCTACAACGAACGCTCGCACGTCTGCAAGAAGGCCTGATGCCTGACTGATGGGGGGTTCTCTCAGACCTGGCGTCTGAGTGAAGCCTCGAAGAGCTCGAAGCGGAAAAACAAAAAGGCCGCTGGGGAAGCGAGTTCACCGAGAACGATGCTTCCCGAAGCGGCCTTTTCGTTATGCGGGAAAGACGCTCAGATTATTCCTTCCACTCGGCATTGATGAAGTCGATGCCGGTATCGGGACGAAGCGTGAAGTTGACGAGCCTTGCATCGGCGCCGGCCGTGCCGACCTCATAGACGAGGTAGGCCCAGGGGGCGTCGTTCCAGACCATCTTCTGCGCTTCCTCATAGAGCTTCGCGCGCGCTGCGTCGTCGGGGGTGGCTACCGCCTTGTCGAGAAGTTCATCGAGCTTCGGATTCGAGTAGTAGGACGTATTCATGAATTTCGGCGGCGCCTGACGGGAGTCAAGCAAGGGCCTCAGCACCCAGTCGGGGTCCATGCTCGCATCCGCCCAGCCGACGTAGTAGAGGCGCAGTCCCGATTCAGCCGGGTTCTTGACGCCGTAGACGACCGACGCGCGAACGCCCGGCTCAAGCATTCTCGTGCGGGTCTTGATGCCGACCTGCGCGAGCTGCTGCTGAACGAACTGAATGACCTTCGAGGAAGTCGTATTGGCATAGGCCGACCAGAGGTCCGTCGTGAAGCCGTTGGGGTAGCCCGCTTCCTTCAGAAGTTCGCGCGCCTTCTTGGGGTCGTAGGGCCAGGGACCAAGCTTGACGGCTCCCGGGATTTCTTTCGGATAGAGGGTTTCCGTCGGAACGGCGTAGCCAGCGAAAGCAACCTTGGCGAGCGCCTGCTTGTTGATGGCGTAGTTGATCGCCTGGCGCACGCGAACGTCGTTGAAGGGCTTCACGGTCGTATTGATCGAGAGGTAGCGCTGCATGATTGAAGGCACGGTCTCGATGCGGAATTTGGGATCGTTCTTGAAGGAAGCGATCTGTTCGTTCGGCATCGGGAAGGCGTACTGCGCTTCGCCCGTGTGAAGCATCGCAGCGCGGGTGCTGTTCTCAATCACCGGGAGCCACGTGATGCCGTCGAGTTTGGGGAGCCCCTTCACGCGGTAGTCGGGGTTCTTCTTCACGACGAGCTTTTCGCTCGGATTGAAGGATTCAAGCTTGTAGGGACCCGTGCCGCAGGCGTTGAATGCAGTGATCTTCTTTCCCTCAACGCCCTTTGCGTCCTTAATGAGGCTCGGGCACATCATCTGCGTGCTGGACATGGCAAGGCGCCGCGGGAAGGTGGCGAGCGGGCCCTTCAGCGTGAAGCGGACCGTGTAGGGGTCGACCACCTCGACCTTGTCGATGAACTTGTAGACCTGGTAGCGCGAGAGGTGATTGTCAGGATTGAGAAGACGGTCGAAATTCATCTTGACGGCGTCGGCCGTGAATTCCGTGCCGTCATGGAATTTGACGCCCTTCTTCAGGGTAATGGTGAAGACCTTCGCGTCCGGCGTCACCGTGTAGCCCTCAGCAAGTTCGGGAACAAGCTGCATCTTGGAGTCGAAGGAAAAGAGACCTTCATACATCGACTTCGCGGCAAGGCGTGTGAGGATGTCGGGCGCGTCATAGGGGTCGAGAGACGAGAAGGTTGCCGACACCGCTACGGTGATTTCCTTGGCGGACGATGCAGCGGGCATGGCGGCAAGGAGTGCGGCGGAAGCGGCCGCCGCAAGGGCAAAGCCCTTGAAGTAAGTTTTCTTCATGAGAGGAGACTCAGATTCAAATGAAATAGGGACTTTCAGAGCTCGCGGGCGAGTTCCTCGAGACGCGTTCTCGCGATCTCAGAGAGGAACCAGACGGCTTCAGGAAGCACGGCGTCGTTGAAGTCGAACTTCGGGTTGTGAAGCATCGCGTTGTGCGCGTCGTCGGCCATGCCGATGTACATCTGGATGCCTGGGATTCGGTTCACGTATTCGGCGAAGTCTTCGCCCGCCATCGAGAGCGGAACGTCGACCGGGCATTCGGCGCCGAAGAGCTTTTCGGCAACTGCCGTCGCGTGCTTCGCGGGAACGGCCGAATTGATGAGGGGCGGCGTCAGGTTGTCGACGCGGATTTCCCAGCCGAGGCCCTGCGCGAGCGCAATGTGTTCGGTCATGCGGCGCATTTCAGCTTCAATCATGGCGCGAACGCCCGCATCGAACGTGCGCACGGTCCCGGAGAGCGTGAGGGATTCCGGAATCACGTTGGGCGCATTGATGTTGCCAGCCTGAACGGCGCAGATGGAGAGCACCGCCGGCTGCGTCGGGTCCGTCTTTCTCGAGATGATGGTCTGGAGCGACTCCGAGAGGAGCGCTGCCGTCGGGATCGGGTCGAGCGACGTATGGGGACGCGCCGCATGGGTGCCGCGGCCCTTGAGCGTAATGTAGAAGAAGTCGCAGGAGGCCTGCACGGGGCCGGCATGAATGCCGATCTCGCCCTTCGGGAAGGCGGTGGAGCCGTGGGCGCCGTAGATTTCGAGGGGATTGAATTTGTCGAGCACGCCCGATTCAATCACGCGTCTGGCGCCGCGGCCGATTTCCTCGGCGGGCTGGAAGATGCCGAGCACGCGGCCGGGGAAGTCGCGCGTGAGGGAGAGGCGCCTCATGGCGCCCAAGAGCCACGTGACGTGGCCGTCGTGACCGCAGGCGTGGCAGCGGTCGGCAATGACGCTCTGCCAGGGGTTCCCCGAGCAGTCCGGCATCGCAAGCGCATCCATGTCGGCGCGAAGCGCGACCGTGGGTCCGGGGCGGTTTCCCTCAACAAGGGCTATGACGCCGCCCGGCACCATCTTGTCGTCGCAGGTGATGCCCCATTCGCGAAGCTTCGCTGCAATCACGCCGCAGGTGCGGGCGGTATCGAAGCCGAGCTCCGGGTGTTCGTGAAGGTCCTGGCGGATGCGGGCGAGTTCGTCGCCCCAGGCGAGGATCTCTTCAGGGATGCGGTCGGCATAGGCAAACTGGGTCAAGATTTCCTCCGTTTCTTCAATAGAAATCTAAGGAAATTCATTATTCCGCTTTTGCAAAAACTGTGAATATGCAGTTTATGCCATGCCTTTTTGCGCTAGATCATGAATTGAAAGCCAAAGCGTAAACAACGCTTCAAAGGCAGGGGAGGATCTCTGTACTGACCCGCTCAGGGGAGCTGTTAGAATTTTCCCTCCACATGAAGGTTTACCCGGGTGCACAGTGGGCTTAAGGCGTTCGGGATGCTTTCAGAGAGCAGAAGGCGGAGCGGTCCTCCCGGGACGAAGGCTCCTCTTCGGCGTTCCCCTTGCTTTTCTTCATCCTTCAGATTTATGACTTCCACTCGTCCGGCCCGAATTCTTTTTGCCTGTCCGCAGACGCTCTTTGACGTGAGCAACGGCGCTTCGCTCCTTTGCTACTCGATGATGCAGGAGCTTGCCCGCCGCGGCATGCAGGTTGCATCCATCGGGGGCGGCATTTTCGACAATCCTTCGGGCATCGCCCGCATCCCGAACCTTGCCGAACAGATTGCTGAAAATAAAGGCAAAAAGCTCCTTGTCAACAAGGACTACTCGGCGGGCGGTGAAATTCCGATGACGCACTGGTTCTTCACGGGCTTTCACTCCACCTCGTGGAATGAAATCACCTATGACGAATCGAATGAGTTCCTCAACGAATACACGCAGATTCTGAGGACCTATAAGCCCGATCTCGTGATCGGCTACGGCTGTGATCCCCTTTGCCGCTCGATGTGGATGGAGGCGCGCTTATTCAGGATTCCGACGGTGTATGTCGTCGTGAACGGCAACCATCATCACTACCGCTTCCCGCTTCACGACCTCGTGATTACGGATTCAAGGGCAACGGCTGAACTCTATAAGCGCACGGAAGGTCTGACCGTGACGCCTGTCGGCATCTTCATCAATCCGGACATCGTCGTGGCGAAGGCCCGCAATCCGCAGACAGTGACTTTCATTAATCCGGCCTTTGCCAAGGGCGTTGCTCTGGTCGCGCGTCTCATTCTGATGGCGAACAAGGAGCGGCCGGACATCCCGTTTATGGTGGTCGAGTCCCGGCAGAAACTCGCCGATGCTCTGAAAGCGCTTCGGAAGCCCGGCGGTGAAATTGGTTCTGCCTTTACCAGTCAGACCTTCCACAACATCGCACTTCATCCGGCGACCTTCAACATTTCCGAAATCTACGCAACGACGAAGGTGCTTCTTGCGCCGTCCCTCTGGTATGAAAGCTGGGGACGCGTCGCAACGGAAGCGACGATGAACGGGATTCCGGTGCTCGGCTCCCGCAACGGCGGCATTCCGGAGGCCATTGGTCCGGGCGGCATCACGCTCGATACGCCGGAGGAACTCGGGACGATTGATGAGTCCGACAAGTGGCTGACGCTTCCTTCCGAAGAATCCTGCCGACCGTGGGCGGACGCGCTTTACGACCTCTATGACCATTCGGAAGAATGGGCCGGGAGGTGTCAGGAAGCAGCTGACGCCAACAGCCTCAAGGCATCGGGCGACCGCCTCGAGGCGGCGCTCGCACCGCTTCTCGCGCGCCGCGCCGGCGACGCCGACTTCTCCCGCATGGGATCCATCATTTACGAGGGCGACCCCAGGGACTGGGAGATCGCGCAGCCGAAGTAACCCATCTCAGATGAAAAGCGAAGCAGGGCCTGAAGCGTTTCGTCCTGATGGTCCTGCTCGCCTTTCTGATTTGCCTTCCGCAATCGAAGGGGCTGTTGTTCAAGCGGCTTCCTTCTCTTCTTTGTTTTTTCGCATAGACATGACTACAACTCGTCCAGCCCGCATTCTCTTTGCGTGCCCGCAAACGTTATTCGACGTGAGCAACGGCGCTTCCATGCAGTGCTACTCGATGATGCAGGAACTTGCCCGCAGAGGCATGCAGGTCGCCTCCATCGGCGGCGGCATTTTCGACAATCCTTCGGGCGTTGCGCGCATCCCGAACCTTGCAGAGCAGATCGCTGAAAATAAAGGCAAAAAGCTCCTCGTCAACAACGACTTCTCAGTAGTTGGGGGGGGGGTGGAAACCCTAATATAAGTCCGATAACTCATTGGTTTTTCACGGGATTCCATTCTACAGTCTGGAGTGAAATAACCTATGACGAGTCCAACGCGTTCCTCAATGAATACACGCAGATTCTGCGAACCTTCAAGCCCGATCTTGTGATCGGCTACGGCTGCGATCCGCTCTGCCGCTCGATGTGGATGGAGGCGCGGCTCTTCGGAATCCCAACCGTCTATGTGGTCTGCAACGGCAACCACCATCACTACCGCTTCCCGCTCCACGACCTCGTCATCACCGATTCCAAGTCGACGGCGAAGCTCTATAAAGACGCGGACGGCCTTACCGTCCATCCCGTCGGGAACTTCATCAACCCGGAGCTCGTGGTAGCGAAAACCAGAAATCCCCAGACGGTGACCTTCATCAATCCGGCATTTGCCAAGGGCGCTGCGGTCGTCGCGCGCCTGATTCTGATGGCGAACAAGGAACGCCCCGACATTCCCTTCATGATTGTCGAGACGCGGCAGAAGTTTGCGGATGCGCTTAGGGCGCTCAAAAAACCGGGCGGAGAGACGGGATCTGCTTTTTCGAACCAGACTTTTCACAACATTGCCATCCGTGAATCGACCTTCAACGTGTCGGAGATCTATGCGACGACGAAGGTGCTCCTCGCGCCTTCTCTCTGGTATGAGAGCTGGGGCCGCGTTGCGACGGAAGCGACCATGAACGGCATTCCGGTGCTGGGCTCAAAGAGCGGCGGCTTGCCTGAGGCGATCGGCGAAGGCGGCATCACGCTTGATGCGCCGGAATCCGTGGGCGGCGTTGATGAATCCGAAAAGTGGCTCACGCTTCCTTCGGAAGAAGAGTGCCGTCCGTGGGCGGATGCGCTCTACGAGCTTTTCGACCACGCTGAGGACTGGAAGGCGCGCTGCGCAGCAAGCGCCGAAAAGAACAGTCTCAAAGCACGCGGCGACCATCTCATGGAGCTCCTCGAGCCGCTCCTTGAAAGAAGAGCCGGCGACGGCGACTTCCCGCGCATGGGATCCATCTATTACGACGGCGATCCGAAGGATTGGGAGACAACATCGAAAGCGGCTGCATCGGTCAAGTGATGGTTTGAACGCTCACTTATATCTTGAGGGCAGAAAGGTGCTCGTTTGAACCATCTTTCTGCCCTCAATACATTCATACGATTTTATCTTCTAATTGATATAGTATGCCTTGTTTTTATTTTTGATTTGTAGGCTTAAGTTGTTTGTTCGGCGTGACTATTTCTTGGTTACAGCTTGGGTCGTAGATCCTGCTTTGGGTCTCGAGAACCATAGAGCTTCCGCGCCTGATAAACTCTTATTCCTACGGCAACTTCTTCCTTGACGCAGTGGGACTTGGGTTCAAGGGAAAGTGAGATCCGACATCAAAGCTAGGAGCAAGCCCTTGGAAAAGGGTATGGCTCCTTTTGTCGTTCACTCATTTTTTCCACAAAAATGACATCCACCCGTCCCACTACCTGTCTGCGCGTTTTGCAGCAGCTTCCACCTCATAGCTTTTCACTCTCTTCTCCTGGAAGAGACATCTTCGGCACGCCTTCTCATTCCGGCCCCACATTTGCAGTTGCTGCTCTGCTTCTAAAGAAGCGCAGTTTGCAGATTTGACCCACCTCGGATCGGAAAAGGGTTCGAAAGCGTAATTAAGGCTGCTCGCTAAGCAACTTTTGCTTTCGCTCCGACCTCAAGTCCAAAAGTTCATCCGCGTTTATGAGATGCGGAATGCTTAGATTTCCTTAGAAGGCAGCGCGCTGCGAGCGACTGTTGAACGATGCTCAATAAGAATTTTCCGCGTGATGAAGTTGAAAACCATCACGACAGCCGTGGCAACGATCTTGGCGAAGGCATACCAGAGGCCGAAAAGCTCCACCATGGCCCACATGATCCCATTGTTGATCAAGAGACCAATGACGCTCAAAGAAATGAAAATCGTCATGGTCGCCAACCGACTTTTGCCTGGAGCAGGAACAAAGACCCAAACGACAGAAATGATGTAGTTGAAAATAACGGATACCGAGAAGCCGATCGTCGCGGAGACCAGGTAGTTGAGGCCAAGAAGCTCTGTGCATGCGATCAGGAGCCCGTAGTCAATGATGAAGGCGAGTCCGCCAGTGACGAGAAAGCGCAGAATTTGGGTCTTCAGACTGCGGGAGGGGGACATTTTTCAACGAATTCAAAAGAGTGTCAGCAAAAAATAGCCGTACTCATTCCTTGTTGGAATGAGGCACTGACGATTGGAAAGGTCGTCACTGATTTTCGGCGGACGATGCCTCAGTCGGTAGTGTATGTCTATGACAATAATTCTACGGATGGGACTGCAGAAATAGCGAAGCAGGCCGGTGCAGTCAGGGCTGACGATTACAAATATTTATTGAAGCTCAGCCCTGTATAGTTTTATCA
>ERZ1034901.49-NODE-49-length-89384-cov-24.495629_pt1 | contig 89384 bp, 90 predicted proteins | sample MGYA00520628_ERZ1034901 | MGnify/ENA primary metagenome ERZ1034901 (study PRJEB33766, sample SAMN09781783) | gut metagenome | biome: gut microbiome | host: Homo sapiens | place: Madagascar | study: EMG produced TPA metagenomics assembly of the PRJNA485056 data set...
ATGGTAGTGTGGGGTCTCCCCATGCGAGAGTAGGGAACTGCCAGGCATCAAATTACGAAGAATGGCACTGACCTTTGAGGCAGTTCACTACTCGATAAGAGAGTAGGACAAAAGCGAAAGCTTTTGAACGTTGCGAAGCAACGGCCCGAAGGGTGAATCACGAAGTGATTCATAAACTGCCAGGCATCAAATTAAGCAGTAAGCCGGTCATAAAACCGGTGGTTGTAAAAGAATTCGGTGGAGCGGTAGTTCAGTCGGTTAGAATACCTGCCTGTCACGCAGGGGGTCGCGGGTTCGAGTCCCGTCCGTTCCGCCACTTATTAAGAAGCCTCGAGTTAACGCTCGAGGTTTTTTTTCGTCTGTATTTCTATTATTGCCAAAATCGCAAAAATCCTCTGCATTTTACGCTCTTTTTCCGCAACAGTTTGAAGCCCATAATCATCTCAGTTAACGAACATAGCATTAGAAGAGGCATATTATGGCTGTCCCTGCATTTGGTTTAGGTACTTTCCGTCTCAAAGACGACGTTGTTATTGCATCTGTGAAAACGGCGCTTGAACTTGGCTATCGCGCAATTGATACCGCACAAATCTATGATAACGAAGCTGCAGTAGGTCAGGCGATTACAGAAAGCGGCGTGCCACGTAATGAGCTCTATATCACCACTAAAATCTGGATTGAAAATCTCAGCAAAGACAAACTGATCCCGAGTCTGAAAGAGAGCCTGCAAAAATTGCGTACCGATTATGTTGATCTGACGCTAATCCACTGGCCGTCACCAAACGATGAAGTCTCTGTTGAAGAGTTTATGCAGGCGTTGCTGGAAGCGAAAAAACAAGGGCTGACGCGTGAAATCGGTATTTCCAACTTCACGATCCCGTTGATGGAAAAGGCAATTGCTGCTGTTGGCGCTGAAAACATCGCTACCAACCAGATTGAACTCTCTCCTTATCTGCAAAACCGTAAAGTGGTCGCCTGGGCTAAACAGCACGGCATTCATATTACTTCCTATATGACGCTGGCTTATGGGAAGGCTCTGAAAGATGAGGTTATTGCTCATATCGCAGCTAAACACAATGCGACCCCGGCACAAGTAATTCTGGCGTGGGCAATGGGGGAAGGCTACTCCGTAATTCCGTCTTCTACTAAGCGTGAAAACCTGGAAAGTAACCTTAAGGCACAAAGTTTACAGCTTGATGCAGAAGATAAAAAAGCGATCGCCGAACTGGATTGCAACGACCGCCTCGTAAGTCCGGAAGGTCTGGCTCCTGAATGGGATTAAGCCTCTCTGACAGCTCCTGCGGGAGCTGTTTTTATATGCTCGCTAAGGAAATCGATAAAGGCCCGGATGCGAGTACTTACCGCGCGGTCGCTGTAATAAACGGCACTGAAGGGCATTTCCACTGGCAACACTTTATCTGCCATTAACTCCACCAGTTCACCACGAGCAATTTCTCTGTCGATCATATAGTCGGACAAACACGCAATCCCGTTGCCACTCAGGCAAAGCTGTTTCAGTGTTTCTCCACTATTGGATGACAAACCGTACTTCACTTCATGTAATTGTCCATCGCTACAGGCTATCGGCCAGGTATTGAGGGAAGCGGGTTCAGTGAATCCCAGGCAAACATGTTGCTTTAAATCGTCGATAGTTTCTGGCTTCCCGTAGCGGGCAATATAGTCGGGGGAGGCGATAATTTTTCGATAACTGTTAAATAACGGCCTGGCTCGTAAGCTGGAATCCGTTAACGTACCGGCGCGAATCGCGACATCCACTTTTCTTTCGATCAAATTAATAATCGTTTCGGAGTAGACTAGCGATAAAGTGACTTCCGGATAGCGTTCGCGGAAAGGCTTAATTAACGGCATCAGAAAGTGTAGTACCACGGGGGTTGCGGCATCGATCCGTAACAGTCCGCGCGGTGTATTACGCGTCTCCATAATTTCTGATTCTGCCGCTGCCATCTCCTGCAAAATTGACTGTACGCGACGAAAATAACGCTCGCCTTCTTCCGTCAGGCTAAGTTGTCGCGTGGTCCGATTAAGCAGGCTAACGCCAAGTTTCATCTCCAGCTTTTTCACCGCCCGGCTTACCGCTGAGTTTGCTTGCCCTAATTGTTCCGCTGCCCGGCTAAAGCTGCCGCTTTCGACGACCGAAACAAAAATGGCGAGTTCTTCCGACGTGGCTTTCATTTTTGCTCCTGTTGCAAAATAGAAGAGATATTTTGAATTTATTTGTTATTAAACCATCAGGATACGTAATATGTCATCCGATTTAATGTTCTCAATAATGAGCAAAATTCTGTGCGGTGTAAGCACTTGCTTACATAACAATATACAATTGCTCGTTGAAAGAGTGAGCTAAAATCCCTATAACAGTAGAACCCTCCCGAGTGCGGAAGGGTTGACGTAATAGAGGTTTCAAAGTCAAAAGTGCGAAAAAATACCTATGCCATGCGCTATGTAGCCGGACAACCTGCGGAAAGGATCTTACCGCCGGGGTCATTTGCGGGCATCGGCCAGGCATTACCACCCGGAGAACCGTTAAGTACCGAAGAGCGTATTCGGATCCTGGTGTGGAACATTTACAAACAGCAACGCGCTGAATGGTTGTCGGTATTAAAGAACTACGGCAAAGATGCACATCTGGTGTTATTGCAGGAAGCGCAGACAACGCCAGAGTTAGTGCAGTTTGCGACCGCTAACTATCTTGCTGCCGATCAGGTGCCCGCTTTTGTTCTGCCACAACATCCTTCCGGCGTAATGACCCTTTCGGCAGCGCATCCGGTGTATTGCTGCCCGTTACGCGAACGTGAACCTATTTTACGTCTGGCGAAATCGGCACTGGTGACGGTCTATCCATTACCTGACACCCGCCTGTTGATGGTAGTCAATATCCATGCGGTCAACTTCAGTCTGGGCGTGGATGTTTATAGCAAGCAGTTGCTTCCTATTGGCGATCAGATAGCCCACCACAGCGGTCCGGTCATTATGGCGGGAGATTTCAATGCCTGGAGCCGTAGAAGGATGAACGCGTTATATCGCTTTGCGCGAGAAATGTCGCTGCGCCAGGTGCGTTTTACTGATGATCAGCGCCGCCGGGCGTTTGGTCGCCCGCTCGATTTTGTTTTCTACCGTGGTCTGAATGTCAGCGAAGCTTCCGTACTGGTTACGCGCGCTTCTGATCACAATCCGCTACTCGTTGAATTCAGTCCCGGCAAGCCTGATAAATAAGGTATGTCAGGTCTGCCACAGGGCAGACCAACGTTTGGCGCTGCCTTTTTATACTCAAACAACAAAAGGACAGTGCAATGACAACACAATCCCACCATGAGCACGTAGAAAAGCAATTTAGCTCGCAGGCCAGTGAATATTTAACCAGTGCCGTGCATGCATCCGGGCGCGACTTACAGCGCCTGGCGGCGTGTCTGGCAGAGTATGCTGACGCTTGCGTACTTGATATGGGCTGTGGAGCAGGACATGCCAGCTTTGTCGCTGCGCAAAACGTGCAGGAAGTGGTGGCGTATGACTTATCTTCCCAAATGCTGGATGTTGTTGCACAGGCTGCAGATACCCGACAACTGAAAAATATCACCACCCGCCAGGGGTATGCTGAAAGCCTGCCTTTTGCCGATCACACCTTTAATATTGTTATTAGTCGTTATTCTGCTCACCACTGGCATGATGTCGGTGCGGCATTGCGTGAAGTGAATCGGGTTTTGAAGCCCGGCGGTATGCTGATTGTGATGGACGTAATGTCTCCGGGTCACCCGGTACGCGATATTTGGTTACAGACGATAGAAGCATTGCGCGATGCTTCTCACGTGCGTAATTACGCCAGCGGTGAGTGGTTGACGTTAATCAATGAAGCATATCTGCTTGTCGATAATGTGATCACCGATAAATTACCTCTGGAATTCTCTTCGTGGGTTGCGAGAATGCGTACGCCAGAAGTGTTAGTGGACGCTATTCGCGTTTACCAACAGAGCGCATCGACAGAGGTGAAAACGTATTTTGCCTTGCAGAATGATGGCTCTTTCACCAGTGATATCATCATGGTTGAAGCACATAAAGCGGCATAAATAAAAAAGGCACCGGGGGAATCGGTGCCTTTCTGTTATCTGGTTTGTCAGGAATCTGGCATATTGTTGTTTTTCACAAACAACGTCAGCTTATCGCCTGGTTGCAGATTCGCAGTATCGCTGTTCCAGCGCATCACATCTTTGATGTTCACGCCGTGGCGTTTAGCAATGCTTGAAAGCGAATCGCCTTTGCGCACACGATACGTAATGCTATCGCTGTTGTTTGCCAACCGCTGTGCGCTACTACCTGCGCCAATCGTCAAGCTTTGGCCTGGCTTCAGCTTAGATCCGCGCAGTTTGTTCCACTGCTGCAAATCTTTGGTGCTAACGCCGAGACGTGAAGCGATGCTTGAAAGCGTGTCGCCAGAGCGTACGGTGTAAACGCGGCTATTAAGTGGCGTATTGTCGGCAACCAGTGTCGACTGTACGGCAGCAATTTCGCCTGAAGCCAGAGATTCACGCAGTTGATCTGCATGTTTCTTTGGCACCATCACGTACTGTGGACCACTTGCGCCCAGCGTGGAGCCTTTCACGCCAGCGTTGAAGGTCTTCAGTTTGCTGACGGAAATTCCCGCCATATCTGCAACCTTCGCCATTTCAACCGGGCTACTCAGGTGTACACGCGCCAGAGCACGGCTTTCATCGGTCGTCGGCAGACGTACACCATAACGCTTGCTGTTTTTGAGAATATCACTCAATGCCAGCATCTTAGGCACGTACTGCTTCGTTTCCTGCGGCAACGGTAACGACCAGAAGTCCGTGGATTTCCCACGCGCTTTGTTCGTTTTAATTGCCTTCATGACCCGACCTTCGCCGCTGTTATAAGCCGCTACGGTCAGAAGCCAGTCGCCGTCAAACATCTTGTTCAGACGCTGCATCATGTTCAGCGCGGCAGTTGTTGAAGCAACAACATCGCGACGCGCGTCATAATTGCGGGTCTGTTTCAAACCATAATTGCGCCCCGTGCTCGGAATGATCTGCCAGATGCCTGCGGCATTGGCGCCAGACGTCGCGTGAGGATCAAAAGCGCTCTCCACTATGGGTAGTAGTACCAGTTCCATAGGCATGTTACGTTTTTTAACTTGCCCGGCTATCCAGTACATATACGGCTCTGCCCGTAAAGTTACATCGTGGAGATAGCTCTTATTGCGTAAATATTTCTGTTTCTGTTCGCGAATCCGGTCGTTTTCCGGAATTCCCATCTTTAGCTCGTCGCCTATGAAAGCCCACAAGTCACCATCCGGCGCGATAGACGTCCCATCGTCCATCCATCGTGCCTGACTTGTAAACTTTGCTGCTTCCCCTTGACCAGCTGCAGAAAGGCTCTGTGCGTGCTGTTGAACGTTACCAGTACTCTGGCAACCCACGAGCAGGACAGAGGCGAGTAATATCGCTTTTGCCTTCATGTGTGTGTCAATAGTTGCTTAAAAGACGACCGATCATAACGGCGAACGAAGCTGATGACAAGAAAGTTTTATCAGAATCTATCTTTCTTTGACCTTAACCAGGCAAAACGTTCTTCAGGTTGTTGCAATAATGTTTCTTTATTAATTACATTAATTAAATCAATATCTTCTGTTCTCAAAAAAACATTATTTTGCCGCTCATTTTTCAGAATTACGGGTAGTGTTATTTGATTTTTTGCCCGTAACTCCTTAACTTTACGATAATAATCATTTATAGACAAATCGTGCGGAAGAATGCTCAAAGCAAACTTCATATTTGATAAAGTATATTCGTGAGCGCAACACACCAGAGTATCGTCAGGAAGTTCACTTAATTTTTTAAGTGATTGATACATCTGTGATGCAGTGCCTTCGAATAGTCTACCGCAACCGCCAGAAAACAGAGTGTCGCCACAAAATAGATAAGGTTTGCTAAAGTAACAGATATGTCCTAAAGTGTGACCTGGCGTAGCAATTACACTAAATTCATGCCCCAAAACGAAGGCAGTATCGCCATCTTTGACTACCTGCGTTGTTCCCTTATCTTGTGTCTCTTCTGGCCCATACACCACAATTTGCGGATACTTTTCTACCAGTTCTTTTACACCGCCAACGTGATCGTGGTGATGGTGGGTGAGGAAAATCGCTACTGGTTGCCAGTTGTTAGCTGAAATCGCCTTTAATACGGGTTCTGCCTCTCCTGGGTCGACAATCAGGCAACGACCTGCTTCATCAGACAAAACCCAGATGTAATTGTCATCAAAGGCGGAAATACTGTTAAGATTCATATATTACCTCTCAGTGCGAAACGGAAGGTTGTGATGAAACCGGCAAGGATCCCCCAAACTGTCGTGGCTCCTGATTGCTGGGGCGATTTGCCCTGGGGAGAGCTTTATCGCAAGGCGCTGGAACGCCAGCTCAACCCGTGGTTCGCTAAAATGTATGGTTTTCATCTGCTTAAGATTGGCAATTTAAGCGCAGAAATCAATTGCGAAGCGTGCGCGGTTTCTCATCAAGTGAATGTTTCAGCGCAAGGAATGCCCGTCCAGGTGCAGGCGGACCCACTTCATCTTCCTTTTGCCGATAAATCCGTCGATGTTTGTCTACTGGCGCATACATTGCCGTGGTGCACTGATCCGCATCGTTTATTGCGCGAAGCCGATAGGGTATTGATTGATGATGGCTGGCTGGTTATTAGCGGCTTCAATCCCATCAGTTTAATGGGATTACGCAAACTTGTGCCGGTATTGCGAAAAACATCGCCCTATAACAGCCGGATGTTTACTCTGATGCGGCAACTGGACTGGCTCTCTTTGTTGAATTTTGAAGTGCTACACGCCAGCCGTTTCCACGTTCTCCCGTGGAACAAACACGGAGGAAAACTATTGAATGCGCATATTCCTGCGCTTGGTTGCTTACAACTTATTGTTGCCCGGAAACGGACTATTCCTTTAACGCTAAATCCGATGAAACAGAGTAAAAACAAACCGCGAATTCGCCAGGCGGTCGGTGCCACCCGGCAATGTCGTAAACCACAGGCTTAAACTTCGACCTGATAGCCCGTATCTTCCAGCGTGGGATTCATTGCCGCAGCACGAGCCAGTTCATCACAGCGTTCGTTTTCCGGGTGTCCGGCATGGCCTTTAACCCATTCCCATTTGATTTGATGCTGCCCCAGTGCAGCATCAAGACGTTGCCAGAGATCGACATTTTTTACTGGTTTTTTGTCTGCGGTTTTCCAGCCACGTTTTTTCCAGTTATGGATCCACTGGGTGATACCCTGGCGGACATACTGGCTGTCGGTACTCAAAATGACTTCGCAATGTTCTTTTAACGCTTCCAGCGCGACAATAGCAGCCATCAACTCCATACGGTTATTGGTGGTGCGGGTGTAGCCTGCGCTAAAGGTTTTCTCGCGTCCGCGATAACGTAAAATAGCGCCGTAACCCCCAGGTCCTGGATTACCCAGACACGAACCATCGGTGAAAATTTCTACCTGTTTAAGCATCTCTGGTAGACTTCCTGTAATTGAATCGAACTGTAAAACGACAAGTCTGACATAAATGACCGCTATGAGCACTGCAATTACACGCCAGATCGTTCTCGATACCGAAACCACCGGTATGAACCAGATTGGTGCGCACTATGAAGGCCACAAGATCATTGAGATTGGTGCCGTTGAAGTGGTGAACCGTCGACTGACGGGCAATAACTTTCACGTTTATCTTAAGCCCGATCGGCTGGTGGATCCGGAAGCCTTTGGCGTACATGGTATTGCCGATGAGTTTTTGCTCGATAAGCCTACGTTTGCCGAAGTAGCTGATGAGTTCATGGACTATATTCGTGGCGCGGAGCTGGTGATCCATAACGCAGCGTTCGATATCGGCTTTATGGACTACGAGTTTTCTCTGCTCAAGCGCGATATTCCGAAGACCAATACCTTCTGTAAGGTCACCGATAGCCTTGCGGTAGCGAGGAAAATGTTTCCTGGTAAGCGCAACAGCCTCGATGCGTTATGCGCCCGCTACGAAATAGATAACAGCAAGCGTACATTGCACGGGGCATTACTCGATGCCCAGATCCTTGCGGAAGTTTATCTGGCGATGACCGGTGGCCAAACGTCGATGGCTTTTGCGATGGAAGGTGAAACACAACAGCAACAAGGTGAAGCAACAATTCAGCGCATTGTGCGCCAGGCAAGTAAGTTACGCGTTGTTTTTGCGACGGATGAAGAGCTAGCAGCGCATGAAGCTCGTCTCGATCTGGTGCAGAAGAAGGGCGGAAGCTGCCTCTGGCGGGCATAAATACATGTAAAAGGTGCTAAAAATAGCGAGTTGGGCGATTTTTGCAGCAAACGATTCAAAAGATGAGAAAAACAATTGACGAAGGGCGAGGCAATCCGTAGTATTCGCCTCGTTCCCAACGGAATAAAACGCGGAGCGGTAGTTCAGTCGGTTAGAATACCTGCCTGTCACGCAGGGGGTCGCGGGTTCGAGTCCCGTCCGTTCCGCCAATATTTAGAAAGCCTGAATCAGCAATGGTTCAGGCTTTTGTCGTTTCTGGCTTTCGGGATTTTTCACCCCGGAAGTTAAATGGATTTAATCCAGAAAATAGTTACACCATATAATGACCAGTAGTTATAAGTTCTGGTCATTTTGGTTATTCCTGCGCATCCCACTTCTCCAGCAGTTCTGCTGGAACTTCATTGATTATCTCCGAAAAGCGTTTACCGACCAGTCGTTCCGCCTGACGCAACAAAGGAATGGTCGGACTGCTTGGTTCACTGTGCTCAAACCAGCGGCGGATGACTCGCAGGCGTTTCAGTGCGTCGTTCCGATCGCTGATTTGCTGTGGCTCTGCGATGATCTTTGCGGTCGTTTCGGCTGGTATATCCACTGTGGGAGCGATATGCCCTGCTAGTGTCAGTCCGGTATTATCGATAGCAGCATACTTCGGCTGATCAGCCTGCGGTTTTGGTTGTGGGATTTCTGGCGTAGTTGTCTGTACCGCCCCAGGCAACAGGGTCAGCAGTTGCGTCAGACGCGAAAAGTCCGGGGCCAGGTCATTCAGCGTTTCACGAGCATGGTGTTGCAGTCGCTCAGTGATCTCGGCGGCCTGGCGAAATGCGTCCAGCGGCAGTGCGCCGCGTGCTTCCAGGTCGGCCAGTTGCTGACGTACTGATTCCGGTGCCAGCGCATCCGCCGGGCGTGATGCAGACAGCGAACGTTCCACATCCCGAACCTGAAGGCGCATGGCGGCGTTGTTTGATAGCGTAATGCCACGAATATCAGCCATTACGCCTTCGTGGTCCAGTAGCGCCGACAGCGCGTTACTGCGTGCTACAGCCGCATCTTCGGCGGTGGTATCTTCAGCCGTAAGCAGTTGTGGATGGATGGTGTCCGGGTTTGTGACACACAACGTTTCCAGAAGCGTGAGTGTCTCCACCAGCCCTCTGGCTCCTGCCTGCTGGATACGGCAACGCAGCAGGACAACCAGGATGCGGATATCTTTACTGCGTGCCAGCAGGCGGCGGGCGTCCCGCTCCAGCTCCGACCAGTTAATAGTTTCCGGTGTACTGACAAAATCGCCATATTGCGCCTCTTCACGCGCTAAGGCGCGGGTGAACAGCAATAGGTACTCTGGATCATACTCCAGATCCGGGCCGCAGGGGCATTCAGCCGAAATAGGGTCAGACAGGGGGGTATCCATTAAATTATCCTCAGTGTGCCAGATAGTGTTCAGGTTCGAAAATCATGCCCGTCACCGGGTTGTCGTGCAGGGCTTTCCCTGCCCAGGCGGTCCAGCCAAGCTGATATGGACCGCCAGTAACAGCCGGAGGGGCTGCGTGTGGTTTAAGCTGTAGCTCAATTTCCCAGCAGTATTCAAACCCGGTAAATGCACGAACCAGTTCCGTTAGTACTGGCAGGTTATTACCACCAGGCAGGAAACGCCGGTAGTCAGCCAGTGTCAGCGGGCCAATCACCAGCCGGAACTTATATTGCATGTCCGGCACGGCCTGGCCGATGAGTGCGCCGTTGCCAATGACGGAAGAGGGGGCTGGTATCCCCAGTCGGGTAATTTCATCATCAGCCACCGTTATCCAGTGCAGGACATACTCTTGTATCCGGAAAGGCACACTGAAATAGTGCGCCAGCGTGGCGGCCAAGCCGTCCGGGTTGCGGGATTCGCGCACCAGATGGGCCGATGCCGCCAGGCGAACGTGATCCGGCAGCGAGCTATCTGCACTTTCCCGTAAATCCTGCCCGCTGAGGCTGGCGATATAAAAGGCAAAACGGTCATATTCCTGTTTATCCAGACCGCCCCCGGCGGACTGGGCGCTGCGCCATGCCTGATAAAACTGCGTCAGCCAGCGGTGATGAAAAAGATCGGTAAAACGGGTCAGGGTCGGATCGCAGCGGCTTTCGGTCCGATTGCGCGCGAGCTCAGTGTAATGCAGTGGCAGCGGACCGTTCGGCCCCCACAGTCCAAGGCTGTAAAGGCTAAGGTGCAGGCGTCCTTGCTGCCAGCTCACATTGGCGATTTCCCGTGGCGCAAAGGTCAGTGTAGGTGTTTGTCCCAGGCGAAATTTTTCCATACCTGGTTGCCAGGCACTACCTGCAGGGACGGTACACAACTGCACATCCACGCGGCGCATCAGGTTCAGAAAACCATAGCGCCAGGGCGTTTTCTGCGCTTGGGTGAAATCGCCGCTCATACACTTCCCCGTAGTCCGGCTCTGACCGGCCAGGTCATAATTTTCCCACGTTGCATACTGTGCAGCGTCATCTGCGAGAAGGTATTAATGGAAACATGACGAGCGATATATTGCTCCAACACCAGACCGAACAGATACGGGCTAATACCAGAGAATCCGTCTTCATCCACCGTCAGCTCACAACTGACGCCGCGACCATAAACCAGCAGCCCGGAACCGGGCAGACGGCGGGTAACAGGCGTTGTTTTACAGCCAATCAGGCTGCGTACCTGACGCGACTGCGGACTGTCATGCGCCGGAATAAACAGGTTCAGCAGATCGCGCAGTGCCTGACCGCCGGTGCGGTGATCCAGATCGGCCAGCGGCAGATAATTAAAGGATAACTGGCGGATCAACCGCCAGGCCATTTCACGTTCCGCCAGTGGTGGCTGTGGTGGACGAGGTGGACGGATAAGCCCCACGCCTGCCACAGGGATGGCCGCATCCACGGTCAGATCGTCCCGACCATTGCGTGCAATAAGACAGGGCAGATCGCGGTTGGTGACCATGGCAGTGATGGTGATATGGCGCAGATTTTCCGGGTATGGGGCTTCATACTGGTCAACCAGCGACAGGAATACTTCCGAACCCGTATAGGGTGTGCGGGTGCCGTAGCGGCGGGCGTTCTCAGACAACCGACGCGGCTCCCGGCGCAGGGAAAAATAACGCCCATGATTGCCTTCATCATTATTGCGGGTGTGGTAGAGCGGGCGAAATGTCATCTTCCGCGTGGTGTCGACTTCCAACCCTTCCACTTCCTGGACCGAAAACACCTCATAGTCGAGCGGATGGGTTCTGTCCACCACCAGGTGCTGCTCCGTCGTGCTGTGAGTGATATCGATCCGGGCGGTGACGCGGGGAAACAGGTTGATCACCGGGGTACAGAACAGGCTGAACTGTGCAGCATTTGTCTGGTGGATCAGCCAGTCTGGCGGCAGGCGGTTCAGTAAGATAACAATTTCCGCCACACCGCTGTGAATTTTTTGTAACCCGGCAGACAGACCCGTCGGGGTGAAAAAATAAAAGCGTTCCGGGCAGGCAAAATATTCATGCAACAGGTTATGGCCGTGGAACACGTTCCACGCCAGCGGCAATAGCCCTTGATCCGGCTCCAGACCCTCGTACATGACGGGCTGTTTCAGATTCACATCCAGTACTCCGTCAAAATGACCCGGAACGCCAGCCAGTGTGGCAATGGCGCTGGTGTGCAGCAGTTCGAACAGGTGTGAGGTCGTGCGCTCCTCGCCGCAGAGATAGAGCGGCAGCTTGTCCAGCCCGGCAAGCTGGCTGAAGGTCAGTTCACCGAAGGTGCGCAGGGTAATGCGTAGTGCTCCGGCGACGTGAATGTTAGCTGGCAGGTAGCGGTGCAGGGCGGGCATATCCGGCGGCGCGGCGGTCAGGCGCGCCTCTTCGATGGCAAGCGGCCACAGTGTCACATCTTGGCTGCTGCGAAACTGGCAGGCGGCGCTTTCACCTTCCGGAATGGAGGAAAAAAAGGCAGTGTTGCGTGGGACGGTGAATCCCTTCGCCAAATCACCTTCTTCCGGATCGGGATGTAGTTGTGCCACGCTCATTGAGGGGGTTGGGGTGATGTAATTGGGACTGACGACCTCCAACAAACGCTGGGTGAAGCGGGGAAATTCAGCGTCAATTTTAAGCTGCGTGCGGGCGGTCAGGAAGCTGAAAGCTTCGATCATACGCTCCACATAGGGATCGGCAATATCCGCTCCCTGCATTCCCAGACGGGCGGCGATTTTGGGATGACGGGCGGCAAATTCGGCTCCCGTTTCCCGCAGGTAGCTCAATTCGCGGTTGTAGTATTCCAGTAGCCGTGGATCCATCACTCACCCTCTATATTAATAAAATGTAATGCGGCTGTGCTCCATATCCAGCGCACTACGTACCCGGAATGCTGTCGGATACGGCTGCGTGAGGATCTCACCGCAAATTTCAAACTGTAATGTGTTATGGCCATTCTGGCGTTGTTCATCCTGTAGCGGGATGATTTGCAGTGTGGAGGTCTTCAGCCGGGGTTCAAACCGGGTAATAGTACGCAAAATGGCTCTGCGGATATCATCCCACTTATGTTCATACAAAAAGCTCCCCGCCAGCGGCGGCAGGCCGTAGTTCACTACGGAAGCAGCCGCCTGCGGGTAACGCGCGGCATCAATATCATCTTCATGGCTGATGGTGTTGAGCAGAAACGACAAATCCCGGCGGATGATCTCTTTAAGCTGAGCTGGGCTAACACTGATATCGTGGTCGCGCTTCTGGTTTGGGGTGTCGTCGCACAGGCGGTCAAACAGAGTGGGGAGTAAGTGTTTGCCCGGGCGCTGGTGGGAGGCATTCATGCATCTTGGCCTTCAGGTGAATTAAAGGTGCAGGTGCTCAAATCCAGCAGGCTGATATCTCCGTGGTTGGTGAGCCACATTTTTTGCCCCAGAGCCTGTACCAGGGTTTCTCCGGAACCATCCTGCCAGACGGTTTTGCGGCACAGACACAGGGTATCGGAGGCCTTTTCTGAACCGCTGTAGCGGGAAAATAGCCAGGCACCATGCACATCACCATTGTGAAGTGTGATATTGACGGGTTTCCAGATCAGATCGGTCAGACTCGCTGGCGGGGGCGATTTCAGTGAGCGAATTTGCGAAAGCGGCAGCCAGATATACATGCCACCAGTGACCAGTTCCAGCACTGGGCCGGTACGGGAGTCGCTGTCGCTTATCCAGTCAAATGTGCCGCCATTCCACTGTCCGGCAGTGTCTGTTATGGTCTCAAACGCGCGGCTGCGGTGGGCATCGGCATCTGACGTTTTACCATGGGCGTTACAGGCGAGGGCGACAAGCAGATCCTCCATCCAGACGGGCGGAGGGAGAATAAAGCCGGGACGTTGTTCACCATGAAAGCAGGACTGGCGGTATATCTCACAGCGAATCAACTCCCCAAATACCTGCGCTTCTCGGGTATAATTTGCATCCAGTCGGGCGCACAGTTGGATTTGTTGCAGCGCTCGTGACCAGTTGCCGATCACGCACAATAACTGAAACAGGCTGTGCCGATGTAAAGCCTTAGTTGGGTGCATCTTTACTTGTTGCTCAGCCATCTGAATACCTTCCGCTACAGAATAATTCCGCAGCAGTGCCGACAAGGTAGCCGGTAGCACGTTATTGCTTGTCATGATAGATATCTCCGTGTTGTACCGGGTTTACCCGGTAATGGCTGTCAATGCCAATGATGCGGTGCTCACGTTGTGTCAGATCGGGTAAGACGGCGCTATGCACCATTTCCGATGCGTATTCCGGGGAAAGCAAGTGCAGAATATCGGGGAGAACCGTTTCGGTAGGCCAGATCGTTTCTCCTTCGCCGGTGGTATCCAGGACATCGAGAATAGCGTCAATGCTTAACCCTCCTGTGACCATATCCTGCAATGAATCAGCTTCAGTGGTCAGATTGCGCAATGAGGCCAGATCCAGCGTAACTGCCTCTTCATTAAGGGGAAATGGATCGGCATAACGATGGATATCTTGTTCAGGGGACAATAATGCCTGGCGGTATTCCTGGTAAAGTAGGGTTAGTGGGTTATCTGTTTCTGGGGTGCCTTCGGTGGCGACTGTGCCATGAACCGGAATGATATCAAACGGATTTTGCGACTGCCGTTGCTGTTGTCGAAACCAGTCAAGATCGAGATATTCGCTTATTGTTTCCAGCGAAACAGCAGTCTGTGGTGTCGTCTTTTCCTCACGTGGAGTAAGATACGTCGGATTGTTACGAACAAGACACCAGGAAGATAATCCCCATTCAATCAGATCCCCTTCATTCAGGCGCATACGGTGATGCGGCTCGACAATCTGATCATTTACCGTGCAACAATATTCATCGGACTGATTGATTATCCACCACGCCTCTTCGTGGCGAGTCAGGCTGAGAGCAATTTTCGCATTCTCATCCACCTCAAAAACAGGAAGCCAGGGCGCGTTGACGGTGAAGATAATCTGTGTTCCTGCAGTCGCGTAAATTGTGCTATCGGTAACCCCGTGCGCCTGTATTTTTTGTAGTCCCCAGGAAATATTTCGTTTCATTACGTATCGCTGTATAGAGTGTTCTTTTCAATAGAAGAATAATTTCAATTTTTTAGATAAGTAATGCTGAACAATTTATTTTATCAATATTAATTCCTGCGGAAATGTATTGTGATAATTTTGATGTAATATATTCATAATGTATATGTGATTGATTTTCTGTATTGAAAAAAACATAAAAAAGATACTAACCGCTATATTACATTGCGTTCTGTGATATGCATCATTGTTTCATTCTGGAATTTTGATGATTCTATTAATTAGAAGTTCTAATCGGTACATTTATGTTTATGTATCATTTATATGTTCTTACATCATCAGGTGTAACAGATGGACACTCCTGTTTCACGCAGTGCACTATATGGAAAGCTAACAAAACCTTTATTCAGGTCTTTGGAGTCTGCGACAACGTTCTGTAAATTACGCGCTAATCCTTATGTCGAACTAACGCATTGGTTGCATCAGCTAATACAACAACCAGAGAATGATATTCACCATGTTCTTCGGCATTACCAAATAACATCTTTTGATGTAGAGAATGCGTTAATTCAGCAATTGGATATATTGCCTGCCGGAGCTAGCGTAATTAGCGACTTTTCCCACCATATAGATCTTTCTGTTGAAAAAGCCTGGATGTTGGCAAGCATCCGTTTTGGCGATCACAAAATTCGTAGCGGATGGTTACTACTAGCCTGGTTAACCACACCAGAATTGTATCGAGTGTTAAAAAATATCTGTGCGCCATTGGCTGGGTTACCGGTAAATGAACTATTGGATATTCTTCCGTCTTTAATCTCATCATCCCCTGAAATATCAGAGATTCCATATGATGGTTCGGATTTGAATTCTGCGGTTCCGGGAGAAAGCAGTCAGGCATTTTCCAGTAAATCAGCAGGGAGTAAATCCGCGCTGGCGAAATACTGTCAGGATCTGACTGCACAGGCTCGCGAAGGTGGCATCGATCCAGTCACCGGTCGAGAGCACGAAATTCGTACTATGACGGATATTCTGCTGCGCCGTCGGCAGAACAATCCGCTGCTAACTGGCGAGGCAGGCGTCGGGAAAACGGCTGTGGTGGAAGGGTTCGCGCTGGCGATTGCCGAGGGGGAAGTGCCGCCCTCACTGCGTAACGTGCGGTTGCTGTCGCTGGATGTCGGGGCGCTGCTGGCGGGAGCGTCTATGAAAGGCGAATTTGAATCCCGCCTGAAGGCGCTGCTGGAAGAAGCTGCGTGCTCGCCGCAGCCGGTGATTCTGTTTGTCGATGAGGTTCACACCCTGGTAGGCGCCGGAGGTACATCCGGTACAGGTGACGCTGCCAACCTGCTGAAACCGGCGCTGGCGCGTGGCAGTCTTCGAACGATTGGGGCGACCACCTGGAGTGAGTATAAACGCCATATAGAGAAAGATCCGGCATTGACCCGGCGATTTCAGGTGTTGCAGGTGGCAGAGCCGGAAGAGGCTGCCGCTGTTGAGATGGTACGCGGGTTAGTCACTACGCTGGAAAAGCACCATAGCGTACTCATCCTTGATGAAGCCGTGCGTGCTGCTGTACAGCTTTCTCACCGTTATATCCCGGCTCGACAGCTACCGGACAAAGCCATCAGTTTGTTGGATACAGCCGCAGCCCGCGTGGCGCTGTCGCTGCACACTCCACCAGCGAATATCCAGTTTCTGCGTCAACGGCTCAAAGCCGCTGAAATGGAGCAGGAACTGCTATTAAAACAGGAAAAAATGGGAATCCGCGCAGAGCGAGGCGACACACTGGCGTCGCAGATTATATCGCTGAAAAGAGAACTATTTGATGCGGATGAACGCTGGCAGCAAGAACTAGAGCTGGTTAACAGATTACAGGAGCAGCGTGCTGCAGAAACCAGCGAGCGTGATGAAATCACACTGCAACAGTCAGAAGCAGCATTAAGAGTCTGGCAGGGTGAAAACCCCATCGTGTTTCCGGAAGTGAATGCGGCGGTGGTAGCGGCGATTGTCTCCGACTGGACCGGCATTCCCGCTGGGCGCATGGTAAAAGATGAAGCCAGCCAGATCCTGGAACTGCCTGCCCGCCTGGCGCAACGTGTTACCGGGCAGATGGATGCTCTGGCGCAGATTGGTGAGCGTATCCAGACCGCGCGGGCGGGGTTAGGCGATCCGCGCAAACCTGTGGGCGTCTTTTTGCTGGCCGGGCCGTCCGGTGTTGGCAAGACCGAGACCGCGCTGGCGCTGGCAGAAGCAATCTACGGCGGTGAGCAGAATCTGATTACTATCAATATGAGCGAGTTTCAGGAGTCTCACACCGTCTCCACGCTGAAAGGCGCGCCGCCCGGCTATGTTGGCTATGGCGAAGGCGGTGTGTTGACGGAAGCTGTACGCCGTCATCCCTGGAGCGTGGTGTTGCTGGATGAAATTGAAAAAGCCCATCACGACGTCCACGAGTTGTTCTACCAGGTATTCGATAAAGGTGCGATGGAGGATGGCGAAGGTGTCCACATCGATTTCAAAAATACCACGCTGTTGTTGACCACTAACGCAGGTGCGGAGCTTATCAGCCAGCTCTACGAGGATCCGGCGCTGATGCCCGATTCAGCAGGGCTAAAAGAGGCGTTAATGCCGGAGTTACGCAAACACTTCCCAGCGGCTTTCCTGGGGCGGGTGACGGTTATCCCTTATTTGCCGTTGGATGAGAAGGCGCGAGGTGTTATTGCCCGTCTGCATCTTGGCAGACTGATGGATCGTATGGCGGAGCAGCATAGCGTTTCACTCATCTATGGCGACGAACTCATTACGCACATTGTGGCGCACTGCCCGATGCACGAAACAGGGGCACGCTTGCTGATTGGTTATATCGAGCAGCATATTCTGCCGCAACTGTCCCGTTACTGGTTGCAGGTGATGACAGAGAAAACAGCTATCACGCAAATCTGCATCCGTGTTGATGAGGATGAACAGATTATTTTTGAAACGGATTAATGGAACATCCTTATTGCAAAAGAATTAAGTGGTGCATTGTGGGTTAGTCGCTTTCCTGGAGATTCTTCCACCAATGATTTGCAGGGGGCTTTTTGTGCATCGGTAGATAAATTTTTGCGCACGCCTGCTAATGCGCGTGCAAGGGGCTGTATTTCTGCAACATATCGCCCTCCCGCCAGAGCATATCTCATGCGCTGGTCAATTGATGGACATTAAGTATGGCATTTCGTTATCCGATGTTGTTGACATTCCTGTTAATGATGTTCGCTTTCTGTGTTCAGGGGGAACCGCCTTTACCACAGGATGTGCAGCATTTTCTGAGTAATGCGGAAATGTGCCAGCATCTTGCTGGTGAATGGGACAGCTCTTTACCAGAGAAGGATAAAAGAGACATCGAAAAAGGGGTTGATACCTGGTGTCCTCCGGCGAAGAAATCACTCCCTGTGTTGCGGAAAAAACAAAAAGAAAACAAAGAGATTATAAAAATACTCTCTGCGTATGATTTTTAAACTGTACCGTCGGACCACTCCCCTGGTGTCGTCGGCTGACTGATAAGGAAATGAAGGATTATGGCTATCAACAACAGCGCGCAGAAGTTTATTGCCCGCAACCGCGCGCCCCGCGTGCAGATTGAGTATGACGTAGAGATTTACGGCTCCGAGAAAAAAATCGAACTGCCGTTTGTCATGGCGGTGCTGGCCGATCTGGCCGGTAAACCACGCGAAGAGCTGCCACCGGTCACCGATCGTAAATTCCTTGATATTGATATCGATAACTTCAACGAGCGGATGAAAGCCATTGCGCCGCGCGTGGCATTTGCTGTCCCCAATACGCTGACGGGCGAAGGGCAGTTAATGGTCGATATCACGTTAGAGAATATGGACGATTTTTCGCCTGCGCAGATTGCCCGTAAGGTGGATGCCCTGAACCAGTTGCTGGAAGCACGTACTCAGCTTGCCAACCTGCAAACCTATATGGATGGTAAAGCGGGAGCAGAAAATCTGATCAACAAACTATTACAAGACCCAACGTTACTGAAAGCTCTGGCCAGCGCGCCAAAACCTGTCGCTCAACAGGAAAGTGTCTTATCAGGTGAAACGGGAACAGCAGACTAACTGCGATTTTATTAAGGAACTTTCATGGTAAACGATACTCTTCTGGCGACTGGCGACCTCTCTACTGCGCAAACCACTGCCTATCAGGAAACGGAGTTTGATTCGCTCTTGGATAAAGCCTTCCGTCCCAAGACACCTCAGGCTGCAAAGGCGGTTGAGGCGGCAGTTCAGACGCTGGCTCAACAGGCTCTGACAAATACGGTCATCGTTAGTGACGATGCTTATAAAAGTATTGCTGCGATTATTGAGCAGATCGATTTCAAATTAACGGAACAGATCAAGCTAATCCTGAGTCATCCAGATTTTCAGAAACTGGAGTCCTCCTGGCGTGGGATGGAACATTTGGTTTACAACACTGAAACCGATGAAAAATTAAAAATCCGCTTTATGAACCTTTCGAAGGATGAATTGCGGAAAAATATGAAACGTTACAAAGGGATCGCGTGGGATCAAAGCCCCATGTTCAAAAAGCTTTATGAAGCCGAATATGGGCAGTTAGGCGGAGAACCTTACGGTTGTATCATTGCGGATTATTATTTTGATCACACCCCGCCGGATGTGGATCTGCTCGGCTCCATTGCCAAAGTGGCAGCCTCCGCCCATGCGCCGTTTATTGCCGGGGCCTCTCCATCAGTGTTGCAGATGGATTCCTGGCAGGAACTGGCCAACCCGCGTGACCTGACCAAAATTGTGACCCAGAACCTCGAATATGCACCGTGGAACTCACTGCGTAAAAGCGAGGATTCTCGTTACATTGGCCTGACGATGCCGCGTTTTCTCTCCCGTTTGCCTTATGGCGCGAAAACAAACCCTGTCGATGAGTTTGATTTTGAAGAAGATGCGGATGGCGCAGATCACAGCAAATATGTCTGGAGTAATGCCGCCTATGCAATGGGGGTAAATATCAACCGTTCTTTCAAACATTACGGTTGGTGTACGTTGATCCGTGGTGTGGAATCTGGTGGGGCGGTAGAAAATCTGCCCTGTCATACCTTCCCGACCGATGACGGCGGCGTGGACATGAAATGCCCGACGGAAATCGCCATCTCTGACCGCCGTGAAGCGGAACTGGCAAAAAATGGCTTTATCCCGCTTATCCATCGCAAAAACTCTGATTACGCCGCCTTTATTGGCGCACAGTCGCTGCAAAAACCTCAGGAATATTACGACCCGGACGCCACGGCCAACGCCAATCTCTCAGCCCGGTTGCCATATCTGTTCGCTTGTTCAAGGTTTGCGCACTTCCTCAAGTGCATCGTGCGCGACAAGATCGGCTCGTTCAAAGAACGTGAAGATATGCAGCGCTGGCTCAATGAATGGATCATGAACTACGTTGATGCCGATCCGGTGAACTCCTCACAGGAAACTAAAGCTCGTCGGCCGCTGGCGGCTGCTGAAGTGGTGGTGGAAGAAGTGGAAGGTAATCCGGGTTATTACGATGCCAAATTCTTCCTGCGCCCGCATTTCCAGCTTGAAGGATTAACGGGGTCGCTGCGTCTGGTCACAAAACTGCCGTCAGTAAAACAGGGTACCGCCTGATTTTTATGAATATTTTAATGAATGATGTCAGATAATACTCAGGGGGAGATATGTCATATGTTTATGGCCTGGTAGATTCATTGCAGGGCACTGAAATGGTGGGAATGGCGGGAGCAGGAGACAGAAAGGAATGTGTGTTCTTAGTTCAGGTATATGCACATGTAGGGCATACCGGAACGTGGAAGCAGGGGCGGAAAGTTTTCGGAGATAAATCGATCCGCAGAGGAACAGCAATCGCGACTTTTGTGAATGAGAAATATCCACCGAGGGAAGATGCTCATAAACATGCTGCTTTCTATCTCGAACAAGATGATTCGTATATTTATGTTATGGACCAGTGGACAGGTAAAGCCTCGAATGTATCGGCGCGCAAAATCTCCAGAAAAGGCGGAATGCGCAGTGATGGATCCTATCCTGATGCCAGTAATAATGCGGAAGCTTTTTATGTTATTGAGTAGAGAATAGATGCTATGGAGACGCGTTTTATTTTTTCTCTGTTATTGGGTTATATATTGTTTTATCCACAATATGTTGCAGCGTGGGAAGTCAGTTGTCCCGTGTTTATCAATATAAAATCCTCAACGACAGTACTGGAGTCGGATGTACCTATATCGTGGCAGGAATCTTCCCGTTATGAACCCCGTCTGTGGCTGGACGGCGTAGGGATGTCGCAGGGAAAACCTGAAAACCGGATAGATCTAAAACCAGAGACAGAGAAAATAAAGGGTGAAACCAGGCAAATATGGGATACCACAATGAACAGTAATCAGGATAGTGAACGTTACTGGGTTTCCTGTATTTATAACCACGGACAGGTTTGGTTATCACAACCAGTACCTGCATCGGCGACACGGTGTCAGGCATCTTCTCTGCCGGGTCAGCGGGAACAAGGAGAGTCACCGGTATCTGTGATATGTAAATAAATATAATCCATTCAGTTTATGAATTAATTACATGCCGGTATCTCATTACCGGAAATTATACAGCCTTCTGTTCTTCTGAAATTAAGGAGAGGGGGTTCTGTACGGCAATGATTTACCTGTATCCAGATGTACAGATAAATCAGAGATTATTTTTAAGTAATTCTTAATAAGGAAATGAAAATGGCTTATGACATTTTTCTGAAAATTGACGGCATTGATGGCGAGTCAATGGATGACAAACATAAAAATGAAATTGAGGTACTGAGCTGGCGCTGGAATATCCATCAGGAGTCCACCATGCACGCAGGCAGCGGTCTGGGATCCGGTAAAGTCTCCGTGACTAACCTGGAGTTTGAACATTACATCGATCGCGCCAGCCCGAATCTGTTCAAATACTGCGCCTCCGGTAAGCATATTCCGAAGTCCATCCTTGTCATGCGTAAAGCAGGCGGCAATCCACTGGAATACCTCAAGTACACCTTTACTGACCTGATTGTGGCTGTGGTTTCCCCCAGTGGTAGCAAGGAGGGCGAGATAGCTTCCCGCGAGAGAGTCGAACTCTCTTTCAGCACCGTGAAGCAGGAATACGTGGTGCAGAACCAGCAAGGTGGCAGCGGCGGCACCATCACCGCAGGCTACGACTTCAAGGCCAATAAAGAAATTTAAGCGGTACTTTTCCGGCCCGGTAAATAGCCGGGCTGGTTTTTATTGTTTGATTTTAAAGGAAATTATAGTGAATAAATGGCGTAACCCCGGCGGGTGGTTATGTGCGGTAGCTTTGTCTTTTGTCTGCCTGCTTTCCGGGTGCAGCATTGACAGCGACGACATGCCGGACCTGATGTCACAAAGACTCGATCTGGTGATTAAGGCTTCCGATAAGGTGAATCCTGACAATCAGAAAAAAGCCGCGCCCATAGAGATACGCGTTTATGAACTGAAAAATGATGCAGCCTTCACGGCGGCGGACTGGTGGTCACTTCAGGACAATGACAAGGCTGTTCTTGCCGATGATTTACTGCACCGCGACAGCTTTATCTTGCGCCCGGGCGAGGAGAAAAAACTGCGCCGCTCTCTCAATAAGGAAACCACCACGCTGGGGATCCTCGCCGGATACCGCAATCTGGGAAAATCGGTCTGGCGAGCCACATATAAAATTCCTGATCCACCGGAAAAAAGTTGGTACAGCCGCTTTATGCCGAAGAAAAAAGTCGAACTGGATGCTGACATAGAGCAAAGCGCCATCGTGATTAAAGAACGGGATGAGTAAATTATGAGTTGGAATAACCGGGTGGTCTGGAGTGAAGGACAATTTTTGCTGCCACAGATGTTTCAGCAGCAGGAACGCTATCTGGAACACGTTATTCACTACCGCAGTCTGCCGCTTTCCCCCTTTTTCTGGGGCTTCAGTGAATACAGCATTGACAGTGAGGCGCTGAACATCGGCAAACTGGTACTGAAAGAGGCTGCCGGGGTGTTTGCGGACGGTACGCCGTTTAATGCGCCGGGCCATACGCCGCTGCCGCCGCCGTTGGCCATTCTGCCGGAGCATCTTAACCAGCAGATTTGCCTGGCGGTGCCGGTACGCACGCCGAACAGCGAGGAAACCAGCTTCGACAATAACCCGGAATCGCTGGCGCGCTTTTCGGTGCATGAAAATGAAATTCGCGATGCCAACTCGCTGGGGCGTGGCGCACAATTGTTGCAGCTCAGCCACCTGCGCCTGCGCCTGTTGCCGGAAAAAGCAGTGACGGATGCGTGGATCGGCCTGCCGCTGACGCGCATTACGGCTCTGCATCCCGATGGTCGGATCGAGCTTGACAAAGATTTGATCCCGCCAGTGGTGAACTACCAGGCAAGTTCACTGATATGCACCTGGCTGTCGTGGATCAACGATCTGATAAAAATGCGCGCAGATTCACTGGCGGAACGGTTGACGGGCAGTGATAAACACGGCCATGAGGCAGCGGAAGTGTCGGATTACCTGCTGTTACAAATTCTCAATCGTTTTGGCCCATTACTGATCCATCTGGCGAAAACGCCGCTGTCGCCGGAAGTGCTCTATCGTAACCTGTCCGAACTGGCCGGTGAACTCTCGACCTATGTGCGACCACAAACTCGCCGCCCGGAAGAATATAAAGAATATAAACACCTGACGCCTTATGCAGGGCTGAAATCGGTGGTGGACGAGGTACAGTACCTGCTGAATGCCGTGCTGATCCGGGGGGCGCAGCGGATTCCGCTGGAAGAGGGGGCTTATGGCATCCTCAATGCGGTGGTTGAACCTTCCGAACTATCGGGTTTCAGCGCGCTTGTGCTGACGGTGAAGGCGCAGATGTCTGCCGACGCCCTGCTGCAATATTTTTCCGCCCAGACCAAAATCGGGCCGTCCGAACGCCTGCCGGAACTGATCCGCTCGCACCTGCCGGGGCTGACTTTGCAGGTGCTGCCGGTGCCCCCGCGTCAGATTCCGTTCCAGTCCGGGTACATCTATTACGACATTCGCCGCGATGGCGTGCTTTGGGAACATATTGCCCGCTATGGAGGCATGGCCATGCACACTGCCGGAGAGTTTCCGGGGCTGGAGATGGCTCTGTGGGGAGTGCGTGATAAATGACCGACGATATCCTGACGCCGCAGGCGGCGAATACCCTGCCATTTCAGCCATCAACCGGGGGGGGAAAGGCACCCGACAATGACGGTTACGGCGCGGCCATAAAGGACACTCTTCGCAAGGAGGAGAGCAAGGTGGTCGTTGAGGACGGCCCGGATATGAAACTCCGGCTGGCTGAAATCACTGCCGCCGCTAATCCCCTGCTGGCGGCGGCAAGTCCTCTGTTATGTGCACTGGCGCAGATGCCCCGCGAACTCGCCCCTGGTTTTATCGAACATTACCGCGCCCTGCTAGAGCGGGAGGTTCGCCGATATCAGACGCTGTGCGACCAGGCAAACCTGCGCCGCGAGCATGTGCTGGCGGTTCGCTATTGCTTGTGTACGGCGCTGGATGAAGCCGCCAACAATACAAGCTGGGGGCGACGTGGGGTTTGGGCTGGAAAAAGCCTGCTGATCACCTTTCATGGCGAAAGTGAAGGTGGCATCAAGCTGTTTCAGATAATTGGTCGTCTGGCCTCCAGCTTCCAGGAGCACAGCGATGTGCTGGAAATCATTTACCACATACTGGGGCTGGGTTTTGAGGGGCGTTACAGCGTGCGCCCCGACGGGCGTAAACAACTGGACGATATCCGCCAGCAACTGCTGACTCAACTGATCCAGCGCCGCGATCCGGTAACACCAACACTTTCGCCTGGTTTCACCGGTGCCGTCGGCGGTCGGATTCGGCGGATGCAGCGAGTGCCTGTCTGGCTGAGTGGCGGAATAGCCCTGCTGGTGATGTTGACCTTATTTGGTTTTTACAACTACCGGATGAGTCTCGCCACAGAAGCCGTACAGCAGCGTATTGATGCCATTGGTAAACACCTTCCACCGCCACCAGTTCCGGTACATAAACTGCGGCTGAAAATTCTGCTGGCGAATGAAATCACCCGTGGCTTGCTGACGGTGGAGGAAGATGAGCATCACAGTCGGGTGGTCTTCCGGGGCGACACGATGTTTGTGCCGGGGCAGAAAACCGTGAATGACGCGCTCCGCCCGGTGATTGATAAGGCCGCGCGCGAGATTGCGCGAGTGGGGGGTGCAGTGACGGTGACTGGTCACACTGACAGCCAGCCGATCCATTCTGCGGAATTCCCATCTAACCAGGAGTTATCGGAAAAAAGGGCGACGGAAGTGGCTACGCTGTTGAAGTCCGGTGGTGTTTCTACCAGTCGAATCCGGGTTGTCGGGAAGGGGGATACCGTGCCGGTGGCTGATAACCGCACTAAAACCGGACGAGCGCAGAATCGCCGGGTAGAAATTCTGGTGGTGGAGTAAATTAATAATGGAAAAGCTGGAGTGTAATGCGTCTAACCATTCGCCAGTGTGGGGAGTAACAGAATTTATATTCTGGAAACTGGCGCCTAAAAAATGGGGGGGAGGAGTAGCATTTGGGCGTTATTTTAAAGATGGTTGGGTGAAGCATAACAGCCTTTTGATCAATGCAGCTGCAAATGCCTGGCATTTACCTGCTCCCTTGCTTGCTGGAGTTTGTTGGATTGAAGTAGTGGGAGATCCTCAGATTGTAGACACGTTGGCATTTGAATTTCGTGCTATGAGTTGGAGTGGGCCTGAGTGGGTTGATGAACATATCACAATAGCTTCGAAACCAGAAAAAACATCTTTTGGTGCGGTGAGTATGCAATTGCGAACTGCAGCCAAAACACTCGGGCTTGATGAGACTAAAATGGATAATTCTCAGTTGCGTGAGTTGGAGAATTACCTCCAACATGATGTTTTTAATATAAAATTAGCTGCAAGGCATCGTTATCAATTGGCTGAAAAAGATGGCTTTCAGGTATCCTTACCTCACCTGACAGAAGAACAAATAAGAATTATTGAAGCTCGTTATAATCGAGGTATTTCTCTTAGTCTGGAAAAAATAAAGCAAGATACCAGCTATGGCGATTTTATTATCAACAACTGGTTGCATTTCTCTGGTTTATTAATGACTGTCTGGGAATCCTCATGAGAGAAATAATTAAGATAACAGGATGGTTATTATTCATTATGGGGTTGGTCACTATCATGCTTTTTTCCGGGAATGAGTATCAGTGGATGCAGGATATGGAGCCTTCAATAACAGCATTGCCTCAGAGAAATGGAAATAGAGAGGTAATCAGAAGATTAATTTATTTTATTTCAGCGGCTATTCAGATTGTTCTTTATTTTCTTTCAGTATCACGTACAGGAAAGGGGTTTTCAGTCCTGGGTATTTTGCTATTACTGATTATCGCATGGAGCTCTGAACAATAATGCAAAAATTTCTCAGTCTGCTGTTTTCCCGCCGCGCATTGGCGATTGTCGGCGTGGTGATGCTTGCGCTGCTGGTCTGGTTTATCGGACCGCTGGTGGCGTTTGACACCCTGCATCCGCTGGTGTCCGTGAGCAGTAGGGGGGTGACTATCGTTCTATTACTGATGCTGCTCATCCTGTGGCTGGTGAACTGGTCAATGAGCATTATTGGCGTTACGGTTCTGTGCCTGATCATCGGTTTTGTGTCACCGTTGCTGGCCTTTGGCGACGTTCGCCCGTTTGCGCCACTGTGGCTGCGTCTGACGCTTATCGGCCTGATCCTGCTGACTTATGCACTATACGGCCTGTACCGCCTGTGGCGGGCGCTGCGCCTGGATGAACAATTGCTGCGCCGTTTCCTGCATCCACGTGGGGAAGACGTGCCGGTGGCCGGGGAAATTAAAGCTGATTTGCGCACCGTCAGCAATATTGTCACCCGCGCCATCCGGCAACTAAAACAACTACGAGTAGATCAGCCATTCTGGCGTAAGGCACTGGAAGGAAAGCGTTTTCTGTACGAGTTACCGTGGTTTATGGTCATCGGCAGTCCGGGCGATGGTAAAACTACCGCGTTGCTCAACACTGGATTGCAGTTCCCACTAGCAGAACAGATGGAACAGACCGTACATATCCTGAATGTACCTGGTGGTGGCACGCTGCATTGCGACTGGTGGTTTACCAACGAAGCGGTACTTATCGATACCGCTGGGCGCTATGCCCGCCACGATGATGGCGGCGAAACGAACGCGACACAGCGTAACGCCGGAGAGTGGCAAGGATTTTTGGGGTTGCTGCGAAAACACCGCCCCAACGCGCCGTTGAACGGCGTGCTTCTGACGCTGAACGTGGCAGATCTAACCGCGCAGTCATCGGCAGAACGCCTGGCTACTTGTGCAGCCCTGCGTGCACGGCTGGCAGAACTGAGAGAGACGCTAGGGATCCGTTTTCCTGTGTATCTTATTGTCACAAAAATGGATCTGTTGCCGGGCTTTACGGAGTATTTTCGTGGTCTTACCAGTCACCTTCGTACCCAGGTATGGGGCTTCACTTTGCCTTACAGCCGGAAACGTAATTCCGCAGATCTGCAGTCGCGACATGCGCTCTGTGGGCAGGAACTGGCAAATCTGACGCTGCGGCTGGATCAGGGGCTGGATACCCGGTTGCAGGAAGAGTACGACCTTAAAAGCCGCCAGCGGCTGTATCGCTTCCCGCGTGAATTTGCCGCGCTGGGCGCGCCATTGCTGGAAGCCATTGAACAGATCTTCCTCGATTCAAAATTCGATGCCACCCAGCTTAACAACACCTTGCGCGGCGTATTTTTCACCAGCGCGGCACAGGCGCAGGCGGACGCCGTGGCAGACCATACGGGCATCTGGCCGCGTTTTGTCCGGGCAATAAAAGGGAAGGCGGATTCACCGTCTCATACCCTGCCGGACGGCAACCGCAGCTATTTTCTCCACGATCTACTGAAACAGTTAATCTTCCGCGAAGCGCACCTGGTGGAGCCGAATCTCCAGTGGGCATGGCGTTACCGGCTACTGCGTACCGGCGGGCATCTGCTGGTACTGGCGCTGGCTTTCTGGTTATGGCAGGGAATGCAGGGCAGCCAGCAGGGTAACAACGGGTATCTGAATGAAATCGCCACCCGGACGGCTAAACTGGATACTGATGTCAAAGCCTATACCGGAAAACCTGCGATGCACCCGGTTCCCGCATTACTGAACCAGGCGCGGGCGCTCTCTGCCTGGCCGGGGCTGGATCCGGACTCACCGCCGCTGGCCTGGCGTTACGGGCTGTACAGCGTTCCGCCGGTGATGGAGAGTGTGGCCTCTCTGTACGACCGCCTGCTGGACCAGCTGCTGTTGCCGCCGCTGGTGAAACGTATGGAATATGTGCTTTCGGATGCGATAGCACGTCAGAACAGCAAAGCCGCCTATGACACCCTGCATGTTTATTTGCTGCTGAACCTCGATAAAGACCACGAGGACAAATACAACGCGGCGGAAATTCACTCATGGGTACTGAATGACCTGGACAACCGCGACAGCGTGGCGGAGTTTGGTGGTCGTGCAGCCGTGCTGGAACATATCGACGCTCTGTTTGACGGTAGCCGCGTAGTGCATTCGCCCTACGAAAAAGATGAGGGGTTGATCCGCCAGGCGCGAACTTTCCTCGATGGACACACCAGCACTGAGCGTATCTATGCCCGTGCACTGGCTTCTATGGAGAGTGAAGCACCGCAGGAGTTTTCGCTGGTGCGCGCTGTAGGGGCAGATGCTGGAACCGTCTTTGTTCGCACGGATGGCGCGCCGCTGGATCGGGGCGTACCGGGCATCTTCACCCGCGAAGGCTACCGGGACTTATTCGACAAACGACTGCCTGAATTTGTTGCCGCAGCGTCAGCGAATGATGCCTGGGTGATGGGGCGGGAAAATGCGCAAAAAAAAACGACTGAGAGTGTAATGAGTCAGCTACCGGGACAGGAACTCCCGGTTACCCGTGAAGTCCGTCGCCTGTACCTGACTGAATATGCCCGCCGGTGGCAGGATTTTCTGGTCAGTATTCACAGCATCAACAGCGCCGGGGAGGACGGTGGTCCGGGGCTGGCCTATGATCTTCAGGTGCTCCGTACCCTGGCCTCGCCAGATTCACCGTTGATGCGGCTGAGTAAAGCCGTGGTGGAGCAGACCACCCTGGTACCGCCGCTGGATGCACAGGCCAGACAAAAGCAGATGGCCCAGCGAGCGCAGGATCGGCTTTCCGGTAATGCGGGAAAAGCGGTACAGACGGCGAAGCTGTTCCTGGACATCCATCCAGAAGAACGTCTGGAGAAAACGCTGGTGGATGATCGTTTTGCCGCATTGCGGGAAGTTGTTTCCGGGCGTATGGACAGCGGACAAGGGGGCGGTGCACCACAGCTTAATTCGCTGCTGACGATGCTCAATGAATATTACACCCAGCTCACCATTGCAGACAGTGCACTGGCTGCCAGCACATTACCGGGCCGCATTTCGGCTGCGGATAAACTTCAACTGGAGGCAGCAAAACTACCCGCGCCGCTGAAAAATATTCTGCTGGATTTAACACTACAGGGGACACGCAAAATCAATGCCGGAACGGGTGAAGTGCTGAATGCGCAAATGGAGGCGGTGATCGGTGATGAGTGCCGTGACGCCATTGACGGGCGCTATCCCTTTACCGACAGCCCGCAGGAGGTCAGCGCGGACGATTTTAACCGTATCTTTGCCAGCGGCGGGGTGCTGGATGCCTTCTGGACGAAACAACTGGCCCCGCTGGCGGACATTGCCAGCAATCCGTGGCGTTACAAACCGACCGAAGGCAACATGACGCTGCACGGGCCAGATCTGGTGCCGTTTCAGGAGGCAGAACAAATCCGCCGCGTCTTTTTTAACGGGGAAGGCGGGAAAAAGTTTTCCTGGGCGATGCAGGTCCGCGTCGTGGATATGGATCCGGCCATCACCGAGCTGGTGATTGACATTGATGGGCAGGTGCTGCGTTACGCTCACGGCCCGGTCAGGCCGCTAAAAGTGAACTGGCCGGGGCCGCGCAACGGCTCAATGGCGGAAATCACCGCCAGCCCGCGCATCCGCCAGGACACCTCGACGCTGCTGACTAACGGGCCGTGGGCGCTGTTTCACCTGCTGGACGCGGGTAACGCGCAGGATACAGCGGTACGGGGAACGCAGCAGGTGGAGTACAGTTTTGATGGGCGACGGGTAGTGCTGGAAATCACCGCCGGGAGAGACTTTGACCCGGTGAACCGGGGACTACTGCAACGTTTCGCCTGCCCGGAGAGGGCGCTCTAATGCGCCGTGCTACGGCAGTATCGGCCCCGGCGATGTTCGGTAGGTTGCCGGAGCAGCGTGATTATGTGCGCTGGCGGGTGAGCGCGAACGAAGGACAGGTGTGGCAGGCGTGGCTGAACCAGCAGACGTGGCTTGGGCAGGGGCGGCATATTGTACTGCCGGACGGAACGGATGCCGTGACGACGGGAGAGAATGACGGTTGGATGCACTTATCACCGCGTGAAAAGTCGGTGCTGCCGGAGCACCATCCGCTGCCGTGGAGCTTCGTCCTGTCGCCGGGGTTTTTACCCATTGGCGGGCGTGATGAATGGCTGACAGGGGTACTGACCGCCTCGCGAGACAGCACGGGCAGGCCGTGGCCGCTGGTGATTTACCAGCGTGCCGGACGGGAATGGCTGGAAGAGAGTCTGGATGAAACGCAAGGCTGGCTGTACTGGCTGGCAAGACTGGCGGCAGTACATGTCTCACCACAGACAGAACGCTGCGGGCGGCTGGCGGAGCAGGCAGACCAGCTGTGGGCGATGTGGCGACCGGGGCCGCGCTGGGCGCAGTGGTTGCGTGGTTTGCGGCGTGTACCGCAGCGCAGCCGGGAACTCACCGGCCTGCCGGACGCACCGGTAGTGGAACTGCCCGGCGTGCGGCACCTGCCGTGGCCGGGCTGGCCGGACAAAATGCTGACGCAGGCACAACAAGGGCAGGGCTGGTTCTGGCAGCAGAACAGCGAGGGGCGGTATGTGGATGCGCTGCGGCTGGAGAAAAAATCATGTGCCACGAATGCTGAGAATAGCTATACAAAAATATGACGATAAACGTGTAGATGGGAAACAAATATACCCATGAAATTCAAGTTGATTGCTATCTTCAGGCTATCCCTGGTCCCGTCTGCGTTGGTGGATAAGCAAGCTTCTTCAGGTTTATTGGATATATAGCAATATACGGAGGTGAACATGGGTAACTCTCATGATGAGGCTATTCAGCAGGCATATGATGCTTATGACGACTTAATGCTGGATAAACGATATATCAGGGACAATGATGCCTGGGGCGATTTAAGAATTGACCGTGAAAATGGTGCAATCTCATTATTGCTGAGATGGAAATATAATTGGATAAAAAGATGGGATGCAAAAACTGATTGGACAGATATGGAGAAAAATGCCTTTCATGGGAAGGTTATTTTTGTCATTAATCAAACATGGAATAATAAGGTTTTTTTATCCGTTTCTGGGAAGTCTGAGTTTGTTAGTAAGTTTAATGGTAAGGACTTACCCTTCACAATAGAAATAATTCAGACTGATCGTCATGGGTATTGGGATGTAGTGGTGTTTAAAATTGATAATGATGATCCAAATAGCTTTCGTCAGAGTAACATTGTCTGGAATAGTCGATACGTTGAATTTGACTCTAAAGATATAGTTGCAGCAGCTAAATGTCTTGGCTCATCAAAAGTTTGCCATGAGCAAATAGGGCTGTCTCACGAGCTTGGGCATATTATTGGATATCTTACTGATGAATACTATAGTGACGATGCAGATAAAGCAACTACACCATTCTCCGGCGACGCCAGTGCGTTAATGAATATTGGTATGGAACTGCGCTCTCGTTATATGGAAAATGTCATTGAGCGGTTAAATAGAATGGTTCCGGGTTCTGAATTTTTTGTGAAAAGCGTAAAAAAATGAAGCTAATATACGCTGTGATTATTTTTTTGATAGTGGGTGGGGCGAAAAATAGCATGTCTGATATCCCTGAACATGCTTATCTGAATGCGAGTGGTGTGTATAATGGAGTTGAAGAGAATGTTTTATTAAATAACTATGGTAAGCCAGAGCATGAATTTATAAAGCCTCGTTATAAACTTGTCGGCGAGTATTATATCGAAATTGAAAATACCTATCGCTCAACAAATCCTGAATTCAAAAATATCTCCATCAAAGAAATGTTTTGGCATTTGCGGCAGGATTTAAATCTTACATGTTTTTTTCATTATAAAGATGGACGGTGGCGGGTTATTTCTTATTTTTTCTGGTCGCCGGGCGCTAAATTCTAATCCGATATTAAAGGAATAAATATCATGAGTTTTGTATCTACGGGTAATAAATCTGGCAGTAACGGTGGGCCAGCTATCTCCACGCCACCGATAGCCGGAGAAAGTAGTGCTATAAGCGCAAGTTCAGCCGCAACCGATGTAACTGATGCAGCCGAACAGATGGCAGAACAGGCAGTTGCAGATCTATTTGGTGCGCTTCCAGAACCGTCAGGACTGGTTAAAGCTGCAGTAGCTGCTGCGCAGGCCGCCGCCGCCGCGTCAGGGATCTCGGATATGGCTGGTGCAGCTCAGGATGCGGCGGCATCGCTTGCTGCCGCTGGTTCGGGGGCGCATAACGTCACAGTAAGTGGTAGTGCGGTGCCGGCGCAGATTCTGCTGTTTGCAGGTATGAATGGTTCGGAAGGGCTTGGGAATCTGTTTTCCTATACAGTACAGCTTAAAACGCCTGACACCCTGAACCTCGGATATGTCTCCCCTGCTGCCAATCTGCCGCTCAAACCGATGGTGGGCAAAGACATGTGTGTCAATATCGAACTGGACGGTGGTGGCAAACGGCATATCAGCGGGCTGGTGACGGCTGCGAGGGTAGTCGGTCACGAGGGGCGCTCAGTCACGTATGAATTGCGCATTGAACCGTGGCTGAAGCTGCTGACCCACACCAGCGACTACAAAGCTTTCCAGAACAAAACCGTGGTGGAGATTCTGGATGAAGTCCTGGCTGAATATTCTTTTCCGGTGGAAAAACGGCTGGTGGAAAATTATCCCCCCCGCGCCTGGCAGGTGCAGTATGGTGAAACCGATTTTGATTTCATCCAGCGCCTGATGCAGGAATGGGGTATCTACTGGTGGTTTGAGCACAGCGAGAACAGTCACACACTGGTACTGGCTGATGCCATCAATGGTCATAAAGCGTGCCCGGACTCGCCGCTGGTAGAGTGGCACCAGGAAGGACTGAAGCTCGATAAGGAATTTATCCACACCATTACGGCCAGTGAGAGGCTGCGTACTGGAAAGTGGGTGCTGGACGATTTTGATTTTATGAAGCCCCGCTCATTACTGGTGAACACGGTGGCAAATCCGCGTGAAACCGGTCATGCAGACTTTGAACATTACGAATGGCCGGGAGACTACTTCACTAAGGATGAAGGCGAGATGCTGACGCGCATCCGCATGGAAGAACAGCGCAGCCCCGGGAGTCGGGTGTATGGCGGTGGCAACATCCGCACGCTGATGACAGGCTATACCTTCACACTGGAGAACTACCCGACCGCAGAAGTGAATCAGGAGTACCTGCTGGCACAGACCACGCTGTTTGTGCAGGACAATGCGCAGTACAGCGGCCAGGACCAGCATTTTACCTATGTCACCACGTTCGAACTGCACCCTACCAGTGAAGTCTACCGCCCACAGCGAACCCTGAGCAAACCCCATACCAAAGGCCCGCAGAGCGCCATCGTCACCGGTCCGGCGGGGCAGGAAATCTGGACGGATAAATATGGCCGGGTGAAGGTGCAGTTTGGCTGGGATCGTTATGGTAACAATGACGAAAACAGCTCCTGCTGGGTCCGTGTTAGCTATCCGTGGGCGGGAAAAGGATTCGGCATGATCCAGATCCCGCGTATTGGCCAGGAAGTGCTGGTGGATTTCAAAAATGGTGACCCGGATTTACCCATCATCGTGGGGCGCACCTATAACCAGGACACGATGCCGCCGTGGGGATTGCCTGGCATGGCGTCGCAGAGCGGGATATTCAGCCATTCGTTACAGGGGGGGCCGACCAACGGAAACATGCTGCGCTTTGATGACAAAACGGGGGCGGAAGAGGTGAAGTTCCATGCGGAAAAAGACCTCAATACCACAGTAAAAAACAATGAAACCCACACGGTCATGGTCGATCGCACAAAAACCATTGTCAAAAATGAAACCATCAGCGTGGGAGAAGACCGTAATGCCACCATCACAAACAATGATGAGCTTTCCGTCAAACTAGCTCAAACCATCAATGTCGGGACGACATATCGTCTGGACGTTGGCGAGCAATTTACCCTTCGCTGCGGCAATGCAGCGCTTGTATTACACAAGGATGGCTCGATTGAGTTTTGCGGAAAACAACTTTTACTGCACACCAGCGATGTGATGCAACTCATTGGCAGTGGTATTGATATGAATCCGGATGGCGGAAAAGCCATTACTGCGAATGATATTGCCCCAGTACCCACTCCGGATGCTTCTGAATAAAAAATAATAAAAGGATTTTATCTATGACCAGCCTTTACCGTATTCAGGAGGGCAGCTTTGCCCTGCCTGAAACTTTTCTTGATCGCACCGTCAATATCTTCGTCCCGTCGGGCAATGAGAGGGCAACTCCCAGTCTGAATATTTCCCGCGACACGCTCAGGCCCGAGGAAAACCTGACCACCTACATTGACCGCCAGATAGCCTTGATGAAAAAAAACCTGGGTCAGCACCGGGTACTTTCGCGGGGAACGGCAGTAGCGGGAACTGGCGAAGCTGCCATGGCAGGTGAACAAATTCTCGCAACTCACCGTTCAGGAAAAACAGAAGTGTATCAGCGTCAGGCCGGGTTTATCACCGGGCCAGGAAAGGTTCTGGTGTTAACCCTGACCTGTCAACGTCCTTTTGATGAGCATACTGACCAGCTATGGACTGCCTGGTTGACCAGTTTTCAGCCCGCTAAAAGTTAAAATAACATGGAGGTTTTGTCATGTATGAAGCCGCACGGGTGGATGACCCCATCTACCACACCAGCGCCCTTGCCGGGTTTTTAATTGGGGCGATCATTGGCATTGCCATTATTGCCGTTGCCGCCTTTGCTTTTTTTACCTGTGGCTTTTTAGCCGGGCTGGTGCTGAGTTTTCTGGCTGACCAGATAGCGTCCGGGGTGCTACAACTGGGAGAAGCCATCGGGCGCTCGATACATTCCACTGCGGGAAAAATTCTGACCGGCTCTCCCAATGTCAGCACCAACAGCCGACCTGCTGCTCGGGCCGTACTGAGTACGGTGATATGCGAAGACCATTCCCCGGAAATCCGCATTGCTCAGGGATCCGGCAACATCTACATCAACAGCCAGCCCGCCGCCCGTAAGGAGGAGCACACTGAATGTGATGCAGTGATTGAGGACGGCTCTCCCAATGTCTTCCTCGGCGGCGGTACGCAGACGGTGCTGGAAATCAGCCCGGAAATCCCTGACTGGTTGCGTCAGGTGGTGGATGTACTGTTTGTGGTCGCCGGAATGCTTGGCGGGCTGGCTGGCGCCTGGCGTCAGGCGGCAAAGCTGGGCTCGAAATTTGGCACAAAATGCGCGGCCAAATTTATTGGTGGCGAAATTACCGGGATGGCCGTTTCCGAGGTCGCTATGGGGTTGTTCAGCAACCCGGTGGATGTCACGACCGGGCAAAAAATCCTGTTGCCGGAGACAGATTTCACCCTGCCGGGCCGTCTGCCTGTCACCTGCTCACGCTTTTATGCCAGCCACCTGGAAACAGAGGGAGTTCTGGGTAGAGGATGGCGGCTGAACTGGGAGATAAACCTGCGCGAAGATGAGGCATATATCACCTTCATCGGAGTACAGGGCCGGGAGCTGAGTTATCCGAAAGAAATGCTGACGCCGGGCCATCAGATATTCGACCCCGAAGAGCAGTTTTACCTTAGCCGCCTGCATGACGGGCGCTATGTGCTGCATTACACCGACCGCAGCTATTACGTGTTTGATGAATTTGATGACTACGGCGTCGCGCCGTTACTTTTTATGGAGACGCCGCACCGGCAGCGAATTGCTTTCGGGCGTGAGAACGGCAGGCTGGTGCGGGTGGCTTCCAGCAGCGGGCACCATTTGCTGTTGCACCGCACGTTGACGCCGGCAGGAGAACGACTTTCGCATATTGAGCTGGTGAAGGGCGGGCGTCCCGGTAACCTGGTGGAATATCGTTACGATGATAACGGGCAACTGACCGGTGTGGTGAACCGGGCCGGTGTGACGGTGCGCCAGTTTGCCTATCAAAATGGCCTGATGACAGAGCACCGCAACGCGACGGGCTTCACCTGTACCTACCGCTGGGAAGAAGTTGAGGGTTTTCCCCGTGTGGTGGAGCACTCGACCAGCGACGGCGAGGATTACAGGTTCCACTATGATTTTGCTGGCGGGCAGACGGTGGTAACCGGCAGGTCAGAGCAGAAGTGGCAGTGGTGGTTTGATGAACAGACGTATGTGACCGCGCATCGGACGCCGGGCGGCGGGATGTACCGCTTCACCTACAACGAAAACCATTTCCCGGTGGCGGTGGAACTCCCCGGCGAACGCAGGGTAACGCTGGAATACGACACCCTGAGCCGGGTGGTGAAAGAGACGGACGCGGCAGGGCGGATGACACAGACGCAGTGGAACGGCAGTTTTGCTGAAATCACGCGCCGGGCACTGGATGACGACCACGTATGGAAGGCGGGTTACAACGAACACGGCCAGGTGATACGGGAGACAGACCCGGAAGGGCGCGTCACGCGGTACGGGTATGATGAACAGGGGCTGGTGGTCAGCCGCACGGATGCGCGGGGCGGCGAGGTTGCGCTGGTGCTCGATGCGCGCGGTCAACTGACGCGTTACACCGACTGTTCAGGGCGCACCACGGATTATGAATACGATGAAGACGGCAACCTGACGGCGGTGACGGACGCAGAAGGGAAAACGGTACGCATCAGCTATAACCGTCTGGGGCTGCCGGAGACGGTCAGCCACCCCGGTAAACAGCAGGACCGTTACACGTGGAATGCGCTGGGATTACTGAGCAGCCACCGTCGCATCACGGGCAGCGTACAGTCCTGGCAGTATACGCCGCGCGGCCTGCCTGCAGTTCACACGGATGAAGAGAAACGGGAGACGCGCTGGCAGTACACACCGGAAGGTCTGGTCGCCAGCCTGAGCAACGGCAACGGGGCGCAGTACCGGTTCAGCCACGATGCGGACGGACGGCTGACGGGAGAACAGCGCCCGGATGGCCTGATACGGATGTTTGTGCTGAATGCGGGCGGGTATCCGGTCATCATCCAGACGCAGGGCACAGAGGGCGGGGTGCGTGATGAGCGGCAGGAGCGTGACGCGCTGGGCCGCCTGTTGCGCAGTGACATGCAGCACAGTACACGGACCTTCAGCTATAACCGCCTTGACCAGATAACGGAAGTGACGCTCACCCCCACGGAAGAAGGGGAACGGCTGCATCACATGCAGCCGGACACGGTGCGCTTTGCGTATGACCGAAGCGGGTGGCTGACGGCAGAGCGCAGCGTGCATGGCAGCATAACGTACCGGCGTGACGCGCTGGGTAATCCCACCGACATCACCTTACCGGACGGTCAGCACCTCAGCCATCTTTACTACGGCAGCGGGCATCTGCTCCACACGGCGCTGGACAGTATCACGGTCAGCGAATATGAACGTGACAGCCTGCACCGGCAGGTGATGCGCACCCAGGGGGCGCTGGCGACGTTCAGCGGGTACAACGCCGACAACCGGTTAAGCTGGCAGCGCAGCCTGATAACCGGCAGCCGGAACCCGCCGCAGGCTGACACACTCCCGTCCCACGGCGACAGCGTGACGGCGCGGGATTACATCTGGAACGCAGACGGTGAAGTCGGCGGCATCAATGACAAACTGCGCGGCTGCCTGGTGTTCAGCTATGACCGGAGCGGCTGGCTGACCGGGCGCACGGGTCAGATGTACGACCATGACCATTATTATTACGATAAAGCCGGAAACCTGCTGAAGGATGAGTATCAGAGTGCGGTGATGGACAACCGCCTGCCGGGCTACGGGCGTGACAGCTACCGCTATAACGAATGGGGTGAACTGACAGAGCGGCGTGAGCAGCAACTGGCGTGGAACGCGCAGGGTCAGTTAACGCGGGTTATCAGCAGCAACAGCGAGACGCGGTATCAGTACGATGCGCTGGGCAGGCGCATCAGCAAGGCGACATATGGCCGCCATACGGACCAGAGGGAACAGCGGCGGACGACGTTTGTGTGGGAAGGATTCCGGCTGTTGCAGGAGACAACGTGGCAGGGAAAGCGGACGTACCTGTACGACGCGGAACAACCATACACGCCGGTGGCGGCCATCACGGGGCGCGGAGGGAGCCGGAAAATCTGGTATTACCACACGGACCTGACGGGCACGGTACAGGAGGTGACGGCGTCGGACGGGACGCTGGTGTGGGCGGGCTACCTGGCGGGATTTGGAGAAAACCGGGGCGACATCAGCAACAGCGGGGCGTACTTTGAGCAGCCGCTGCGGTTGCCGGGGCAGTATTATGATGAAGAGACGGGGCTGCACTATAATCTGTTCAGGTATTATGCGCCGGAGTGCGGGAGGTTTATCAGCCAGGATCCGATAGGGCTGAGAGGCGGGTTAAACCTTTACCAGTATGGGCCGAATCCAGTAAGCTGGATCGATCCTTTGGGTTTAACTGTTACTTTTACTGATAGCAGAGGATTAACTTTAGATGTATCGGGTTACACGGATTTAAGTCACTTAAGTGATTCCGAGCTTAATAGAATTATTTTTATGAACAGTGATGATGCTCCTCATCCATTTGGTTTATCTCCGCGCGATAGGCAAGGGAATGTAATAGTATTGCACCATGACAGGCAGCAATCACAAGGACCAATTACTGCTATGCCAGATAAATATCATGGTTCAAGTACAAATAACGCTGGTCAGCACCCAAATGGAAATAAAAAAGGTTCAGGTATAAATAATCGACAAGAATTTAACCTGTGGAAAAAAGAATTCTGGAAATCACAAGCTGAAAAAGTTTTAAGCAATAGAGGGGGCGGTTGCGTATGAATGAAGAATTGTTAGCAAGAGTCAGAGATGAGATAACATCTGACCAAAATATGGTCCTATATGGTATACCAGCTTCTGATGAGGAGATCATTCAGGCTGAAAAAGTATTAAATATTAAATTTAATATACAATATATTGAGTTTATTAAGAAATTTGGCGGAGCCTTTGGTGGCATAGCTATACATGCCTTTAAAAATGGTTCCTTAGTAGGAAAGGCTTCTGTGGTTGATCTTACTCTGAAGTTTAGGGAAATATATAAAGATCTTGATAAAAATATATTGAATTCATTTTATGTTATTTCAGATGATGGCTGCGGAAACCCTATTCTTATGAATACAGATGGTAAGATATTTGTTTTTCTGCATGATTCTTATGAAATGGAATTTTTATATTCTTCTTTGGAAGAATTACTGATGAAGTCATTCCCCTTGAAGCATTAATGTTAGAAGCCGGGTAGGAAATAAAACCCTCCCGGCTTTTTTATTATTTAACTCTCGCTCAGCACACTAAACATCCTGTCACGCATCCCCTTAACTGCCTGTTTAACCTGATAAAGTTCCCTGCGCAGTTCCTGTACTTCGTTGTTATCCGCAAGCAGGATCAGGCAACCTTCCGAGATCTTCACGGTAACGCCCGTGCCGATCTCAAATCCCGCTTCTCTCAGCCATTTGGCGCTGATTTTGATCACCGGCGTGTCGCTGCGGTTGGGCAGATAACCCACCGTACAGCGGCGCTGTGTTTTGGTTACCACACGGACCTGACGGGCACGGTACAGGAGGTGACGGCGGCGGACGGGACGCTGGTGTGGGCGGGCTACCAGGCAGGATTTGGTGAAAACCGGGGCGATATCAGCAACAGCGGGGCGTACTTTGAGCAGCCGCTGCGGCTGCCGGGGCAGTATTATGATGAAGAGACGGGGCTGCACTATAATCTGTTCAGGTATTATGCGCCGGAGTGCGGGAGATTTGTAAGCCAGGATCCGATTTCGATCCGGGGTGGGCTGAATCTTTACCGGTATGCGCCTAATCCGCTGAGGTGGATTGATCCTCTTGGCTTAATCAAGGTATTTCGAAATATTCGTGCGGATGAATCTATTAGTGAGGGGTTATCTGCAAAGGAACCGGGGCGGGGTATGAGTGCTGCTGGTCATGTAAGAAATGGTAGCAATGATACGTTTAAAGGCTCACAATTCATTTCAACTACAGTAGATGAAGATGTAGCTGTACGATACCGTGAACCGGGTCAAACTACGGTTACATTTGATACTGACGATGTGATTCCTGATGTTAAAGGTAATCGGAATATTATTGACTTATCCACGGTAGAAAAAGCAACCGATGCTGGATTAAAAGGGCCAGCCCGTAACTATGCAGTTAGTTCTGGAGAAGTACTTGTAGAAGGCCATGTCCCATCAAATGCTATTACACCTTGTTAAAGACAGGAATTAATATATGGATAAAGAGATTGCATTGAAAATAGTAGTCGATAAATTATTAGGAGATGATTCAATACCTGTTAGATTAAGACTCAAGAAAGATTTTTCTGATGACGAAGTTGAAGATTTATACAAGGCGCTGGATTTTTAGCAGAAATATACGCTGATGAGATTGTTGTTCCGAAAGTTTTAGGATTGGCACTAATGGATGTATATGGAATGTTTTCTTTTCGGGACGGAATGTATAGCAAGGACAAGTTGATTAAACTTGAGGATATAGGTATAGAACTTCAAGAGAAAGCTATAAATATCTTTTCCTAAAGGATAAATACGAAAGGCAGGGTACTTTGCATACGGAGTACGTTTTGCGTATGACCATGACCACTGGTATTCACATCTCGATTTTTTGAAGCAATATGGTCATTTTAAAAATGGCATCCCCGTTCACGATTCCATTGCTAGCGTTGTATCCTGTATCAGTCCTGCAAAATTTTAACTGGATGCGTGACTGCCATTCCTCAAATGATAAAGACATTATCGCAATTGATGGAAAAACGCTCCGGCACTCTTATGATAAGAGTCGCCGCAAGGGAGCGATTCATGTCATTAGTGCGTTCTCAACTATGCACAGTCTGAGCCTTGGGCAGATTAAGACAGATGAGAAATCCAATGAGATTACAGTGACCGCGCGTCAGTCCTTGCGGAGGGCGTCTACCCAGCCCCTTCCCTAAAAACAACGCCCACTCACAGCAACCTGAACCCATCCGCGTCCTGCCATGCCGGGAATTTTTCACGATATTCTCGTAATGCCACCATCGAAAGTTCTGCATCAATGCGTGTGGCCTGGTGTGGTTCGGCGCTAGCGAGAGTTTCGCCTTGCGGATTAATCACCCGACTGTCGCCGCGATAGTGGCAGCCATTGCCATCGCTACCCACGCGATTACATCCCGCCACATACGCCTGATTTTCAATAGCGCGAGCCGTCAGCAAAGCCTGCCAGTGCAGAGAGCGCGGGGCAGGCCAGTTGGCGACGTAGATTGCCAGGTCATAATCGTTGAAATTGCGCGACCACACCGGAAAACGTAGGTCGTAGCATACCAGCGGCAAAATACGCCAGCCGCGCCATTCCACAATCACTCGCTCATTGCCCGCTTTATAATGCAGATGCTCATCCGCCATGCGGAACAGATGACGCTTGTCATAAAAATGTACCGTGCCGCCCGGCTCAACCAGCAAAAAGCGATTAACCGAACCTGAGTCCGTTTGTAATGCAACACTGCCCGCAATCAACGCATTGCACTGTTGCGCTTTGGCGCTCATCCAGTCCACCACGTTCTCTTGCGATAGCGATGAAACCGCCGCTTCCATGGCAAAGCCGCTGGTGAACATCTCTGGTAGAACGATCGCATCGCGCCCGGTAATACCTTCCAGTTGACGATCAAAATGGCGCAGGTTGGCAGGACCATCCATCCACACCAACGGTTGCTGCAAAAGCGTAATCTTCAAACCAGGCACGGTGTACAACTCCTTTATTCGAGGGGTTTTATAACTTTAACACGTTATCAGGCTATTACCTTACTGCGGAATAAATTGATAACAAATGCAGATATTGGAAATATCTGATTTGCAAAATATCGTGTTATCGCCAGGCTTTAGGGTGTTAATAACATGGGCAGGATAAGCTCGGGAGGAATGATGTTTAAGGCAATAACGACAGTCGCCGCTTTGGTCATCGCCACCAGTGCAATGGCGCAGGATGATTTAACAATTAGCAGCCTGGCAAAGGGCGAAGCCACCAAAGCTGCGTTTAATCAGATGGTGCAAGGGCATAAGCTACCAGTCTGGGTGATGAAAGGCGGTACTTATACCCCCGCACAAACCGTAACGTTGGGCGATGAGACTTATCAGGTGATGAGTGCGTGCAAACCGCATGATTGCGGCTCGCAACGTATTGCGGTGATGTGGTCCGAGAAATCTAATCAGATGACGGGTCTGTTCTCAACCATTGATGAGAAAACTTCGCAAGAGAAGCTCACCTGGCTGAATGTGAACGATGCGCTCTCGATTGATGGTAAAACGGTGCTGTTCGCGGCGTTGACTGGCAGCCTGGAAAACCATCCGGATGGATTTAATTTCAAATAATTAGCTGATAAAGAAACGGAGCCTTTCGGCTCCGTTATTCAATTACGCGGCTTCAACTTTCCGCACTTTCTCCGGCAACTTTACCGGCTTCGTCGCCAGCTCTTCCGGTTCAAAGTCATCAACGTTAATACTACGCAGACGGCTCTCTTCCGCTTTCACCAGAATGGCGGCTTCATCTTTATCAATTAGCCCTTTCGCCAGCGCGTTGTGTGCCAGTTCATCCAGACGGGTAAATGGCAGATTTTTACCCAGCTCTTTACAGATCCGCTGATGAATTGGATCGGCGGCAATCACATCTACCAGCGCCTCTTCCAGCAAGCCAACCGGATTATGCTCACTCGGCGTCAGGTACTGACCGCGACCAATGCGAGAACGGGTGGCGTTTGGCACTTGTAAAATCTTCGCCACCTTATGATCCAGCTTGTCAGACGGCGCCAGATAGTGACGACCGGTTGGGAAGATCACCACATTCAGCAGTCCGGCAACCACGCGGTTCGGGAAGTTTTGTAGCAAATCATCCATCGCCTGTTCAGCCTGATACAGCGCATCCTGAACGCCCCAGTGCACCAGCGGCAGGTCAGCTTCATTGCGGCCTTCGTCGTCATAACGTTTCAAAACGGCGGAGGCGAGGTAAAGCTGACTTAAAATATCCCCCAGACGTGCCGAGATACGCTCACGGCGTTTCAGGCTACCACCCAGCACCGCCATCGACACATCAGAAAGTAGGGCAAGGTTGGCGCTCAGGCGGTTCAGGTGCTGATAATAACGTTTAGTTGCATCGCCGGTTGGCGTACTGCTGGTTAACCCGCGCGTCAAACCAAGCCAGAAGCTACGAACTTTGTTACTACCGACGTGACCGATATGTTTGAACAACAGTTTATCGAACGCGTTGACGTCATTGTTTTTTGCCGCTTCCATCTCTTCCAGCACATATGGATGACAACGAATCGCCCCCTGACCGAAGATCATCATGCTACGGGTCAGAATATTCGCCCCTTCAACGGTGATGGCAATCGGAGCCCCCTGGTAAGCACGCGCCAGGAAGTTGCTCTGACCGAGCATAATGCCTTTACCACCAGTAATATCCATCGCATCGATAATCGACTGCTGCCCACGGTGGGTACAGTGATACTTAACGATAGCCGACAGCACAGCCGGTTTTTCACCGAGCATAATGCCGTAGGTAATCAGCGACGCCGCAGCATCCATTACGTAAGCATTACCGGCAATACGCGCCAGCGGCTCTTCAATCCCTTCCATCTTACCGATAGAGATTTTGAACTGACGACGAATGTGAGCATACGCGCCCGTTGCCAGCGCCACCGACTTCACGCCGCCGGTTGAGTTGGAAGGCAGGGTGATGCCACGACCTACCGAGAGACACTCCACCAGCATCCGCCAGCCTTGTCCGGCCATTTTGGGGCCGCCGATAATGTAATCGATCGGTACGAAGACATCTTTGCCACGCGTCGGTCCGTTCTGGAACGGTACGTTCAGCGGGAAGTGGCGACGACCAATTTCCACGCCCGGCGTGGTGGTCGGGATCAGCGCACAGGTAATGCCTAAATCTTCGTCTCCGCCGAGCAGTTTGTCCGGGTCGGAGAGTTTAAACGCCAGTCCAAGCACGGTCGCAATTGGTGCCAGCGTAATGTAGCGTTTGTTCCAGGTCAGACGCATTCCCAGCACCTGCTGGCCCTGCCACTCACCCATGCAGACAATCCCGGTGTCCGGAATAGCGCCCGCATCGGAACCCGCTTCCGGGCTGGTTAGCGCAAAGCAAGGGATCTCCTGACCACGTGCCAGACGCGGCAGATAGTGCTTTTTCTGCTCATCAGTGCCGTAATGTTGCAGCAGCTCGCCCGGGCCTAATGAGTTCGGCACGCCGACGGTAATCGCCAGGATCCCGCTCACGCCGGAGAGTTTTTGTAGCACGCGAGACTGGGCATAAGCCGAGAACTCCAGCCCGCCGTACTCTTTTTTGATGATCATCGCGAAGAAACGATGCTCTTTCAGATATGCCCACAGCTCCGGCGGCAGATCTGCCAGTTCATGGGTAATCTGGAAATCATTCGCCATCCGGCAGGCTTCTTCTACCGGGCCGTCGAGAAACGCTTGCTCTTCTGCGGTCAGGCGCGGCTGCGGATAGTTATGCAGCTTTTTCCAGTCCGGCTTGCCCTGGAACAAGTCGCCCTCCCACCAGGTGGTGCCCGCATCAATCGCTTCTTTCTCAGTGCGCGACATCGGTGGCATCACCTTACGGAAACCGCGAAATACCGGCGCTGAAATCATCGACTTACGCATTGGCGCAAAGTTAAATGGCACGAGGATAATGGCCAGAGGCACCAGTATCCACGCCGACCACAGACCAGAGACGCCGAGGGCGGCTGTCCAGGCGAGCAAAATCAGACTGCTGATAAATAAGCTCACGCGGTGATAAAACAACGCGCCGAGCAGGACAACCGTAGCGAGAATACTCAAAATCATCATAACGAAAAGCCCCTTACTTGTAGGAGGTCTGACCACTTGTGATGATATGGTTGTAGTGGATGTGAAAACATTTAGCAATGTGTTTACAATATAATTACAACAAAGCTCACATTGTTGCTGTTTTTATCCGCACTTCAGGTCAAAAAGTCCTGGTCATTCCGCCGCACTGGTCTTCTCGCTTCTGGCGGTATCCGGTACACTGCATTTTGTCTAATTCATTTATGCTGAAGGATATCCTCATGTACCAGGATCTTATTCGTAACGAACTGAACGAAGCGGCGGAAACGCTGGCTAACTTTTTAAAAGATGACGCCAATATTCACGCCATTCAGCGCGCGGCGGTCCTGTTAGCAGACAGTTTTAAAGCCGGTGGCAAAGTGCTTTCCTGCGGCAACGGCGGCTCCCATTGCGACGCCATGCACTTTGCAGAAGAACTGACGGGGCGCTACCGTGAAAACCGTCCGGGTTATCCGGCGATTGCCATTTCTGATGTCAGCCACATCACCTGTGTGGGGAATGATTTTGGGTTTAACGACATTTTCTCCCGTTACGTTGAAGCAGTAGGTCGCGAAGGTGATGTGCTGCTGGGGATCTCCACCTCGGGTAACTCTGCAAACGTAATCAAGGCGATTGCGGCGGCGCGTGAGAAGGGCATGAAAGTGATCACCCTGACCGGTAAAGACGGCGGCAAAATGGCTGGCACGGCGGATATCGAAATTCGCGTTCCGCACTTTGGCTATGCCGATCGCATTCAGGAGATCCACATTAAAGTTATCCATATCCTGATCCAGTTAATTGAAAAAGAGATGGTTAAGTAAGAGCACTTCCCCCTCTCCCTTTCAGGGAGAGGGCCGGGGTGAGGGTAACAGCACTCACCTTTTTACTTTTTAATCAATCTTCGCCGGGGCATTTCCCCTGCTGTTGTGGAGGTTACCGATGTGCGAATTGCTCGGGATGAGCGCCAACGTCCCTACCGATATCTGCTTTAGTTTCACCGGGCTTGTACAGCGCGGTGGTGGAACCGGGCCACATAAAGATGGCTGGGGCATTACCTTTTACGAAGGCAAAGGTTGTCGCACATTTAAAGATCCACAACCCAGCTTTAATTCCCCCATCGCTAAACTGGTTCAGGACTACCCGATAAAATCCTGCTCGGTAATCGCTCATATTCGCCAGGCAAATCGGGGCGAGGTGGCGCTGGAAAATACTCACCCGTTTACCCGTGAGCTATGGGGACGCAACTGGACTTATGCGCACAACGGGCAACTGACGGGCTATAAATCACTGGAAACCGGCAACTTCCGTCCGGTAGGTGAAACCGACAGCGAAAAAGCCTTCTGCTGGTTGTTGTATAAACTGACGCAGCGTTACCCGCGCACGCCGGGCAACATGGCGGCGGTGTTTAAATATATCGCCTCACTGGCGGATGAGTTGCGGCAGAAGGGCGTTTTCAACATGCTGCTTTCAGACGGGCGCTATGTAATGGCGTATTGCTCGACTAATTTACACTGGATCACCCGGCGCGCGCCGTTTGGCGTGGCGACGTTGCTGGATCAGGATGTGGAAATCGACTTCAGCTCGCAGACCACACCGAATGATGTGGTCACGGTGATTGCGACTCAGCCGCTGACGGGCAATGAAACCTGGCAAAAGATTATGCCAGGCGAATGGCGCTTATTTTGCCTCGGGGAGCGTGTAGTTTGATGCCAGTTGTGGTTGCACAACTTCGTGGCTTAACGGCTTGCTGACGACGTAACGGCCATTGACCACAGAAACGGTCGGTGGCTTACGAGTCTGTTCAAAGTAGTCGTAGCCCGGCTTCAGTTGCTCCCAGAAGTCCTTAAAGTTGGAATACTTATGGCGCTTCATATTGGCGTCGGTCATGCGGAACGGGTAAATACTCACCTGCACGCTCGGCTGACCAAATACCAGCGCACCAGTAACGAACTGGAAGATCTCATCAATACCCTGATTGGTCATCGCGTAGCAGCCGATGGAAACACAATCGCCGTGAATCATCAGGTATTTCCCTTCGTAACCATGCGCGCGGTCATAGGCATTAGGGAAACCAATATTAATCGCTTTGTAGTAACGGCTGTCTGGTTTTAATTGATTACGCTGAACGCTATAAAACCCTTCCGGACTTTTGAAATCGCCCTGACGCTGTTTGGGGCCTAACCCGCCGGAATATTTACAGATTTTATAACTGTCGAGCAGTTGATATTGCTCGCCCATTTTGACGTAGAGATCGAGCGTGCGCTCTTCCTTGAAGATTTGGATGTAGACAGGAGATCCCATCAACTGCTGCTTATACTCTTTGCTCACTGGCGTGGTGGAACTACCGCTGCCCAGCAAACTGGCAAACGAAACGCACGGGATCAACAACATCGCAAGAATTAATGCGATTTTACGCATACTGCTTATTCCTTGATAAAACGGTTACACACGCCAGGGCGGCAAAATAGATCCCAAATCGGAATAGTCTGGATTTGGAAGGCTCACATTAGCACCAAAAGAGTTTTACGCAAGCCTGTCGGTGCAGGGTTTACAAATTTAGCATAAGAGACGATTTTCAAAAGTCCGAAAAGCGTATGTATCGCGGATTAATTACTTATTTCCTAAGATTATGAAACCCCAATATTAATATGCAAATAAGCAATTAATAATCCCGTTTACTCCCTCGGTCTTTTAAAATTCTCACCTTCATTCAGCTGGTTTATGTCCTTCATGTCTTCGTTCTTTCACGGTAGATTTCTGCATCCAGGCGTGTTTTCGTTATGCGTTTTGCTTCCTGTACTCGCCAGCGCCACCACATCACACATCTCTTTCAGCTACGCCGCCCGCCAGCGGATGCAAAACCGTGCGCGTTTATTAAAACAATACCAAACCCATCTGAAAAAACAGGCCAGCTACATTGTGGAAGGTAATGCCGAAAGCAGAAAGGCGCTGCGCCAGCATAACCGCGAACAGATAAAACAGCATCCTGAATGGTTTCCTGCGCCACTCAAGGCGAGTGACAGACGCTGGCAGGCACTGGCAGAGAACAACCATTTCTTAAGCAGCAATCATCTGCACAACATTACCGAAGTAGCGATCCACCGCCTGGAGCTGCAGCTTGGCAAGCCCTACGTCTGGGGCGGCACGCGGCCCGATAAAGGCTTCGACTGTAGCGGGTTAGTTTTTTATGCCTACAACAAGATCCTCGAGGCGAAACTCCCACGTACGGCCAATGAGATGTATCACTATCGCCGGGCAACGATTGTGGCGAATAACGACCTGCGCCGGGGAGATTTGCTGTTTTTCCATATCCACAGCCGCGAGATTGCTGATCATATGGGGGTGTATCTGGGCGATGGCCAGTTTATCGAGTCGCCGCGCACCGGGGAAACCATTCGGATAAGCCGGTTAGCCGAACCTTTCTGGCAGGATCATTTTTTGGGCGCGCGACGGATTTTGACGGAAGAGACGATTTTGTAAATGGGTAATATTGACGATCAGGCAAAGGGTCGGATGCCATGCGGCATCCGGCCTGTTTACATCTGGGCTGAAAACTCACGTTCTAAGACATCAACAATGAGCTGGTTTTTTGAAATGGAATGTTGCCTGGCGACGATGGTCAGCCGTGAATCGATGTGATGAGGAACGCGCAGCGTCAGGCGTTTTTGCTCTTCTTCTTCACGAAAAGGGGCAATGCCGTCCTCTTCACAATCTGCAATCCACTCATCCAGCGCGCTTTCACCTTCACGGTACAATGCTTCAATGCTTGTGGCCACAAAGTCGCAATAACCATTTACATTAAGGAATTTGCCGCGAAATGCGTTGATACCAGCTTCAAATGTCACTGCGGCTGGTTGACCTTTAATCGTAATAATGTTCGATGCTTTATTCATAATCTACCCCTACACAGTTAACAAACCACTCCTTAAGACCTGCTACTGCGCCTTTATCCATCACATTTTTTGGATGTGGCTCATGTGTACTGAATTTGGTCGTTCCAATCTGAAATTTCCGTCTGGAACCATTGTTATTTTTTATTGTTCCACCCACGGCTTTAATGAGTGCAACAACATCATCCCATTTAATTCCAGATTTTGGCGGCTCCGTCATAACATCGTCGAATGTTTTTCTATGGCGAGAGCCTAACGCGCTGACCTTAATCATACTATCAATCCATGACGTCATTGTATGGTGTCATCGTAGTCCGATTATAATATGACGTCAACCAATGGTGTCAGATTCTGCAAAGGGTGAAATAATCCCCCCAATCAACTCAACGCCCCCATAATCTTCAACTCCAGCTCATCCGGCACTTCGTTATACGACAGCACATGCAGCCCCGGCGCAAACAATCTCGCATAGCGCGCCAGTAAAGGGCGTAACTGCGGCGGCACCAGCAACACCGGGTCTTTCCCCGCCGCTTTCATCTGCTCTTTCACCTGCGGCATCGTGCTCTGGAACTGGTTGAGCATGTTCGGGTCGACCGGCACGCTGTCGAGCATCACTTTGCCGCCCTGTTGCGCCTGATTCACCACGTTGGTCAGCAGATTTTCCAGCTCATTATTCAGCGTATATACCGTCAGCTCCTGCTTGCGCACGAACGGATGGGTAATGCTGCGCCGCAACGCCAGGCGCACATCAGCTGCCAGCAGAATATGATCTTTGGTCACCGCACTACTGGCAACCAGCACGGTGGCGATGGTGACGATATCGCGCAGGGAAACGCCTTCGGTCAGCAGCGCGCGGTACACTTTCAGCAACTGGCTGTAATTGAGCGCCGCGCTTAAATCTTCCGCCAGGCGCGGTGCCATCGACGACAGACGGTTATGCAACTGCGTAATATCGTCATAGTTAAATAAATCAGGAATATAGCTACGCACAATCTTGTTCACATGCGTGGCAATCACGCTGGCGCTGTCGATCACCTGATACCCCATATTCAGCGCCTTCGCTTTCTGCGCAGGTTGAATCCAGGTCACCGGCATCCCATACGCCGGGTCATTCCCCAGCACGCCATCAATCTCGCCGTAGGTTTCGCTGGAGGGCAGGGCCATCAGTTTATCCGCCGGAATATCCGCTTCATCAGCCTTAATGCCGTTGATGAAAATAGCGTACTGGCTGGGCTTGAGGCGGAAGTTTTCCCGAATACGGATCTCCGGTAGCAGCACGCCGTTGCCGTCGGAAATCACCTGCCGCACGCCGCGAATACGCTGGGTGAGCGGGTTACCCTGTGCTTTATCGACCAGCGCCACCAGCTTATAACCGAGGCTTAAACTGATGGGTTCGATCAGCGGAATGGTCTCCCAACTGACCTGTTGCTCGCTGGTTTCAGTGATGGTGCGGGTCAGCGTTTCGAGGCTTTTCTCTTCCGCCTCCGCCGCCTGAGGGCGTTTGCTCATCCGCCAGCCGGTAAAACCAAGCAGGGCGCTGAACATCAGGAACGGGAAGTGTGGCATTCCCGGCACCACCGCCAGCACGAACATAATCCCGGTGGCGGTGTAGAGCACCGACGGGCTTGCCAGCAACTGGTGGCGCACGTCGTGGGCGATATCGCCGTTGTCGCTGACGCGGGTGACAATAATCGCCGCCGCAGTGGAGAGCAGCAGGGAAGGTATCTGCGCCACCAGGCCGTCGCCGATGGTCATCAGCACGTATTGCTGGAAGGCGGCATCGGCGCTCAGGTTGTATTTGAAGATCCCGATACAGACGCCGCCGATCAGGTTGATCGCCAGAATCATCATCCCGGCGATGGCGTCCCCGCGCACAAACTTCGATGCCCCGTCCATCGCGCCGTAGAAATCGGCCTCGCTGGCAACATCTTTACGCCGGGTTTGCGCCTGCGCCTGGTTGATCAACCCGGCGTTAAGATCGGCATCAATCGCCATCTGTTTGCCGGGCATCGCGTCTAAGGTAAAGCGGGCAGAAACCTCGGAAATACGCTCGGCCCCTTTGGTGACGACGATAAAGTTGATGATCATCAGAATGATAAACACCACGAAACCGACAACAAAGTTGCCGCCAATCACCACCTGACCAAACGACTCAATCACCTTACCCGCCGCACCCGCGCCGAGATGTCCGTGCAGCAACACCACGCGCGTAGAGGCGACGTTGAGCGTCAGGCGCATTAAAGTGGTTATTAGCAAAATGGTCGGGAACAGGCTGAATTCCAGCGGCCTTTTCGCCGACACCGCCACCAGCAGCACCATCACCGCCAGCACAATGTTGAAGGTGAACAGAATATCCAGCAGCGCAGGCGGCAGCGGCAGAATAACCATCGCCAGAATACACAGGATCACCAGCGGCACGCCGAGATTGCCGCCGCGCAGCAGCGCGAGGAACGATTTAGTTGTTTTCGCCATCCAGTTTAAGCACCTCTTTGGGAATGGAAATATGTCTGTTCAGCGCCGGGCGCGGCTGTGCGCCGTCGCGCCAGTGTTTCATTTGCAGGACGTAGGTCAGAACGTGGGCGATGGCCCGGTAAAGCTGAAACGGAATTTGCTGATTCACCTGGGTGGTGTAGTAAACCGAGCGCGCCAGTCGCGGAAACTCCACCACTTCCACCTGATTTTCAGCAGCGACCTGGCGAATATAGAGCGCAATTTCATCGGTGCCTTTCGCCACCACAAACGGCGCGGCGGCACGCGACGAGTCATACTGCAACGCCACGGCGTAGTGGGTCGGGTTGGTGATCACCACGTTGGCTTTCGGCACCACTTTGCGGATTTGCCCCATCGCCAGCTGCCGTTGCAGACGCCGCACGCGCGCCTTCACCTCCGGCTTACCTTCCTGATTTTTGTACTCTTCTTTTAGCTCCTGTTTGGTCATCTTCAGCCCTTTGGTGAACAGGGCTTTTGCCAGCGGCACGTCGACAAGCGCGAAGAAGATAAACAGGATGACAAAGTTGCGCATCACGCTGGCGTAGAGCGACAACCCATCATTCATTGCCAGTTTGAACGGCAGCGCCTGTAGGCCGAGAAAGGCGGTAAAGTTATTGCGTAGGCTAATCCACAACATCACCAGCACCACCACCGACTTCACCGTCATCTTCCCCGTTTCCGCCAGATGTTCACTGGAGAACAGCCGCCCAATGCCTTTTAACGGGCTGATTTTGCTGAAGTCCGGGAGGATTTTTTTCGGCAGAAACAGCCAGCCGCCGGGCACCAGCGAAGAGAGGAGCGCGGCGGCGGGCATCGGCAGCAGCGTGAGAATAAATTTGCCGAGAATTAACAGATGATGGCGCAGAAACTGGCCGATAACGTCCGGGTTATTAATCTCCTGCGCGTACTGATGCACGCTGATAAAACTTTCGCGCACAAAATCGGCATACCACGGGAAGCTGCTGGAGATCACCACAAACGCCGCAAACAGGCTCGCCGCGAGCCCCATATCCTTCGAGCGCGGCAGTTGCCCCTCTTCGCGCGCTTTACGCAGCTTTTGCGCCGAGGGCTTTTCTGTTTTTTCTTCGCTGCTGCTATCCGCCATAGTGACCTTTCAGCGCGTCGAGCTGTTGCAACACAAAATTCGCCAGATGCAGATAGTGATCCGGCAGGTTGTAGAGCAGGGTGGCGAAACAGACCAGCCCCGCCAGCATGTTGATGGGAAAGCCGAGCGAAAAGAGGTTCAGCGGCGGCGCAATGCGGTTGAGCAGGCCAAAGCAGCCCTGCACAATCAGCATGATAAAAGTGGTTGGCAGCGCCAGCAGCGATGCCGATGCCAGCACCCAGCTAAAGGCCAGCGCGATTGTGCGCAGGGTTTGCGGATGCAGCGCGTTGCCAATCGGCCAGTAAGTGAAGCCCTTGTACAGCACGCTTACCAGCAGCAGATGCCCGTCCATCGCAAAAAACAGCAGGATCGCGTAGACGTTGATAAGCTCCGCCAGCACGGTGGTCGATGCGCCGCTGCTTGGGTCGTTCATCACCGCCATGCTCATCCCCATATTGAACGAGAGAATTTGCCCGGCCAGTTGCAGCGCGAGAAACAGAAACTGAAACATCAGCCCGAACAACATGCCCCACAAAATTTGCTCCACCGTCAGGATCAGGCTGTTGAGCGATAGCAGGTCGTGGGGAATGGGATGCGGAATTAACGGTGTGATGATGATCGCCAGCGCCAGCGCCATAATAATCCGCACGTGCACGGTCAGGGCGCTGTTATCCAGCACCGGCACATAGCGCAGAAACGCCATAATGCGCACGAAGGGAAACCACAGCCCCAGCGCCAGATCCATCAATTGCGTCACGTCGCTTGTGCGCATCTCAATGAACCAGCAACGCGGCCTGGGTAAACAGGTGAATGCACAGATCGTGCAACTGGATAATCATCCATTTGCCGCACACCCCCAGCACCACCAGCGTGACAATCAGTCTCGGCAAAAAGCTCAGAGTCTGTTCGTTAATCTGCGTTACCGCCTGGAACACGCTCACCAGCAGGCCGACCAGTAAACTCGGCACCACCAGTACCGAAACCAGCAAAATCACTACTTTAATGCCGCTGGCGACAATGTCGGCGGCTACGTCTACGGTCAACATAATCAGCCCAGCCCCAGCCCGCGAATGCTGGTGGTGAGCGTGCCGATGGTCAGCGACCAGCCGTCGATCAGTACAAACAGCATCAGCTTAAAGGGCAGCGAAACAATCAGCGGCGACAGCATCATCATCCCCATCGCCATCAGTACGCTGGCGACAATCAGGTCGATAACCAGAAACGGGATGTAGATCATAAAGCCAATCTGGAAAGCGGTTTTCAGCTCGCTCAACACATAGGCGGGCACCACGATCGAGAGATCCTGATCGGCAGCATTGCCCTTCGCGCCGCCGATGGTCATGATTTGCGCCATCGCTTTTTTGTCAGTCTGCGCCAGCATAAAGCGTTTCAGCGGCGTCGCGGCGGTGCTTAACGCATCGGTCAGGGTAATTTGATCGTTTTCGAACGGCACCACAGCGTGGTCGTAAATATTGAGCCAGATGGGGCGCATCACCAGCATGGTGAGGGAGAGCGCAATGCCAATCAGAATGCGGTTCGGCGGCGTTTGTTGCAGCCCCAGCGCCTGGCGCAGCAGCGACAGCACGATAATAAAGCGCGTAAAGCAGGTCATCATCAGCACCATCGTCGGCAACAAACCGACGAGAGTCATCAGAATCAGCACCTGAATTTTGACGCTGTACTCCTGAGTGTTGCCGTGGGTCACCACGTTAAGCAGCGCAATATCTCCGCCCTGAGCCAGTGCCAGCGGCGCGAGCGTCAGTAACGCCAGACCCAGCGTCAGTTGAGTGCAGCGTTTCATGGCGCCAGATCGTTGATGTCGCGGGTGTTAAACTCCAGCACGCGCAGGCCGTACTTTTCGTTGACCACCACCACTTCCGCTTTGCCCAACAGGATATTGTTCACTTTAATATCCAGCGGCTCCCCGGCAAGTTTATCCAGCTCAATCACCGTGTCGTCATCGATGTTAAGCAGGTCGGCTAACATAATTTCCACCGACGACACTTCCAGCGTTAAGGTTACCGGAATGCGTTTCAGCAGCGTCATCGAGTCGGAAAAGCGATCTTCCAGGCGGGTGACCAGCGTTTCGGCGTCGGGGGATTTCGCGACAGGCACAACTTCATCAGTGAGGCCAAAATCCCCGGCTAAAATATCTTCTTGCTTACTCATGGCTATTCTCATTTTTGCCCGCCAGCTCCGACAAAAACAGTTTGTCTTTGTCTTCCACAATCAGGGCGCTAAATAATTCAGATTGCCCAATCGCCACCGGGAACGTTTCTCCCAAAGATATGGGTAAAATATTCCCGGCTTTTATCTGCGCCAGATCGGCGACATTCATCGATAGCTCGGCAATTTTGACGTTCAGGGTTAGCGGCAGGGATCGGATGATTTCTTTAATCAATGCCGGTTTATTGACCGGTTTCGCCGCCTGCTGCGGTTTACTGTGTTCGCTATGGCGAATCAGATTTAAAATAAAATCGGTGTGGGCGTCGTCGAGCAAAATACGAAAGCTGCTCTCTTCGTCGCCCGCAAGGGTAAAGGTTAATTGATATGCCCAGTGGGTAATAACCGTGCTGCTGTCCAGCTTTAATTTCAGCGCAATACCGGAGGTTTGCAGATTAAAAATCAGGGTGCAGATATCCAGCGCCAGACGGTTCTTTAAACGCGTTTCGGTTTTGGTTGGCAGCCCGTTGTGCGCTTTCGCCTCTTCGAGAGATGATTCCAGACCATAAAAATTGCCCAGCAGCATTAATAGCAAGGAGCGATCAATATCAAACGCCAGATGCCCGACCTGGGAAACCATCAGTTCAGCGTTTTTATTAATAATATCCATTTCGCAGCCAATCTTTTTTAAGGTGATATTGCTGCGATGCTTTTTGAGAAAATAGCTGCCCAGATGTGAATCAATCACATCAAAATTCCCCGTAAACAGGGTCGGCAGGCGATGGTAGGGGCGTCCGAGCCGATTACCTTCTAATTTAAAGATGCCTGGCGTTTTACTGTACTTCAGCATGGCTTACTTTCTCTGCTGTAATGGTATGGGTGTTTCTGTGTCCGCAAGTCCGGCAGTGACACAAGGTGAGGTATTAAATAGAGGGAGCGATAAAGGGGCAAATTATTAATCGGGTGAAAAAATAATTAATCGATTAATTGCTTAATGGGAGTGATTTTCGCCAATCAGTCTGCGGTCTGTCCCCTCGCCCCATCCGGGGAGAGGGTTAGGGTGAGGGGGCGTCACAGATGTCGCAATTAGCAGTATTAATATCTAACTCATTGTTTAAACTAAAATAATATTTTTATTATCGTTTAATTCAAACTTATTAATCCTGCCGGTGATACGCTTCAGAACATCCTGATTATTGTCGCTACTTATATCGTTCACCCTATGTCTGAACTTATTGCAACTGCCGCCTCCAGCATTAACGCTTTTACTCTGGCAAAGCGTGTCGCCGCCTTTAACGTGCCGGTCCTGATTCAGGGCGAAACCGGCGCGGGCAAAGAGTGCGTGGCAAAATATATTCACACCGTGGCCTTTGGTGAAAATGAAAACGCGCCCTATATCGGCGTGAACTGCGCGGCGATCCCAGAAAACATGCTGGAATCCACCTTATTTGGCTACGATAAAGGCGCATTTACCGGTGCCATTGCCAGCGTGCCGGGGAAAATGGAACTGGCGAATAATGGCACCTTATTACTCGATGAAATTGGTGAAATGCCGCTGGCATTACAGGCCAAAATATTACGCGTGTTGCAGGAACAACAGGTCGAGCGATTAGGCAGCAACCGACAAATTAAACTCAATTTTCGCCTGATTGCCTGTACCAATAAAAATCTTGAGCAGGAAGTGGCTGCCGGGCGTTTTCGTGAAGATCTCTATTATCGTCTGGCGGTTATTCCCATTACCATGCCGCCGCTGCGTGAACGCCTGAACGATATTATTCCGCTGGCAGAGTCATTTATTAAAAAATACTCAACGGTGCTGGTGAAAAACATCACCCTTTCAGAATCTACCCGCCGGGCGCTGCTGAATTACCGCTGGCCCGGCAACGTTCGTCAACTGGAAAACGCCATTCAGCGGGGAATGATTTTAAATCGCGACGGCGTGATTTTCCCGGACGCATTAGGTCTGCCAGAAACAGATGTAACCGAAAAGACAGAATTGCAATGGCCTGTTCAGCCCACCGCACACATTGCCGAAACCCGCGATTTAGGTCAGCACGGGCGTAGCGCGCAATATCAATATATCGCCGACCTGATGCGTAAATATCAGGGCAACCGCAGCAAAATTGCCGACCTGTTAGGCATTACCCCGCGCGCACTGCGCTATCGACTGGCCTCCATGCGCAAGCAAGGTATCGAAGTTTTCTCCTGACCCGGAAGTTAAAAATGAGCATTACCACAATCAACAGCACCATGCAGGCGCAAATCATGCAGGATGTGCAGCGGATGCAGGCCAACGCCCAGGCACCGGTGCTGCCCGCCATGACCTTCAGTTCCACCGACCCGGACGTTTCATTTAACCGCATTATGTCCGGCGCGCTCGGTCACGTTGACCAGTTCCAGCAGGTGGCGGAGCAGCAGCAAACGGCTATCGACACGGGCAAAAGTGATGATTTGGCAGGTGCGATGATCGCCAGCCAGCAGGCGTCGCTCTCTTTCTCCGCGCTGGTGCAGGTGCGCAACAAAATCGCCACCGGATTTAACGATCTGATGAGTATGTCGATCTAACACTATGAATGAACTGATCAAAAAGTTAACCCAGGCGTTTCCGGCGTTTCGACTGCGTCTCGCCGATAACAAACGCTGGGCGCTGATGGCGGGAGTGGGGCTTGCCGTTGCGGCAACGGCGATTATCGTCAGCGTGCTGTGGACTGCTAATCGCGGCTACGTCTCGCTCTACGGACGCCAGGAAAATCTGCCCGTGTCGCAGATTGTCACCGTGCTGGACGGCGAAAAACTCAACTACCGCATCGACCCGCAAAGCGGGCAAATTCTGGTGCCGGAAGATGAATTGTCGAAAACGCGCATGACCCTTGCTGCGAAAGGCGTGCAGGCGCTTTTGCCCAGCGGCTACGAGCTGATGGACAAAGACGAAGTGCTCGGCAGCAGCCAGTTCGTGCAGAACGTGCGCTATAAACGCAGCCTCGAAGGGGAGCTGGCGCAGAGCGTCATGTCGCTGGACGCGGTGGAGAGTGCGCGGGTGCATCTGGCGCTCAACGAAGAGAGCTCGTTTGTGGTCAGTGATGAGCCGCAAAATAGCGCCTCGGTGGTGGTACGCCTGCACTACGGCGCGAAGTTGGATATGGACCAGGTGAACGCCATTGTGCATCTGGTTTCCGGCAGTATTCCGGGGCTACAGGCTAATAAAGTCAGCGTCGTCGATCAGGCGGGAAATCTGCTGACCGACGGAATTGGCGCGGGCGAGGCGGTTTCTGCCGCTACCCGTAAACGCGATCAGATCCTGAAAGATATTCAGGACAAAACCCGCGCCAGCGTGGCGAACGTGCTGGATTCGCTGGTCGGTACGGGAAATTACCGCGTCAGCGTGATGCCGGATCTCGATCTCAGCACTATCGACGAAACCCAGGAACACTACGGCGACGCACCGAAAATCAACCGCGAAGAGAGCGTGCTGGACAGCGACACCAATCAGGTGGCGATGGGCGTGCCCGGTTCGCTCAGCAACCGTCCGCCGATTGCGGCGAATCAGATGACCAACGGTGCGGAAGAAAATCGCTCGCCGGAAGCGTTATCCAAACACAGCGAAAGCAAGCGTGACTATTCATACGACCGCAGCGTCCAGCATATTCAGCATCCCGGCTTTGCGGTGAAACGCCTCAACGTGGCGGTGGTGCTCAATCAAAACGCCCCGGCGCTGAAAAACTGGAAGCCGGAGCAGACCACACAGCTTACTGCGCTGCTGAACAATGCCGCCGGTATTGATGCCCAGCGTGGTGACAATCTCACGTTATCGCTGCTCAACTTTGTGCCGCAGGCAGTGCCGGTCGAGCCAGTCATTCCGCTGTGGAAAGATGACAGCGTGCTGGCCTGGGTGCGGCTGATTGGCTGCGGCCTGCTGGCACTGTTGCTACTGCTCTTCGTGGTGCGTCCGCTGATGAAACGCCTGACGGCAGTACGTGCGCCGGCTATCACACCAGAACCGGAAGCCGTCAGCGAACCATGGATCGCCATGCCGGAAGAGGAGCGTAAAAACGTCGATCTGCCGTCGCTGCCCGGCGATGACAGTCTGCCGTCCCAGAGTTCCGGCCTCGAAGTGAAACTCGAGTTCCTGCAAAAACTGGCCATGAGCGACACCGATCGCGTAGCCGAAGTTCTCAGACAATGGATCACCAGCAATGAGCGAATTGACAACAAATAAGAGCAACAGCTACCTGGAACAGGCGGCGATCCTGCTGCTGTGTCTGGGCGAAGAGGCGGCGGCGACGGTGATGCAAAAACTCAGCCGCGAAGAAGTGGTGCGCCTGAGCGAAAATATGGCGCGGCTTTCCGGCGTCAAAACCAGCATGGCGCGCAAAGTGATCAACAACTTTTTTGATGAGTTCCGCGAACAGAGCGGGATTAACGGCGCATCGCGCTCTATGTTGCAGGGCATTCTTAATAAAGCTCTCGGAACGGAAATTGCCAGCAGCGTGATCAACGGCATTTATGGCGATGAGATCCGCTCGCGGATGGCGCGCCTGCAATGGGTGGAACCGCGCCAACTGGCGATGCTGATCTCCGAAGAGCATCTGCAATTGCAGGCGGTGTTCCTCGCGTTTCTGACACCGGAAATCTCGGCGGCGGTGCTTTCATATCTCAACGAATCGGTACAAAACGAAATTCTCTATCGGGTGGCGAAACTCAACGACGTCAACCGCGACGTGGTGGATGAACTGGACCGCCTGATCGAACGCGGCCTGTCGGTGCTTTCGGAGCACGGCTCGAAGGTGAAAGGCATCAAACAGGCGGCGGATATCGTCAACCGCTTTCAGGGCAACCAGCAGGTGATCCTCGACCAGATGCGCGAGCGCGACGAAGACGTGCTGGAACAGCTTCAGGATGAGATGTACGACTTCTTTATCCTCAGCCGCCAGAACGAAGAGGTGCGCCGACGCCTGCTCGATGAAGTGCCGATGGAAGACTGGGCGGTGGCGCTGAAAGGTACTGAAGCTCTGCTGCGCCGTTCCATTTACGCGGTAATGCCAAAACGTCAGGCTCAGCAACTGGAAGCGATCACCGCGCGTCTGGGGCCGGTGCCGGTCAGCCGTATCGAACAGATCCGCCGCGAAATCATGGGCATTGCCCGTGAGCTGGAAGAGGCGGGCGAAATTCAGCTACAGCTTTTTGCGGAACAGACGGCGGAGTAACCCATGACCATTGAAACACTGCGCGGGCGTTATCGTCTGCACCGTTTTCCGCCGCGCCAGCGAGCTATGGCGAGTGAACCACTGACCGCAGGGATCAGCGCCGCCGACTACCAGCGCCAGTTAAAAGACGGTTTTCAGGAAGGGCTGCAAAAAGGCTTTGAGCAGGGGATGACCGAAGGGATCGACCAGGGATTTCTTGAAGGTCATCAAAAAGGGTTTGAAGATGGGCGACGTCAGGGCTACACCGAAGGCAGCCTCGCCGGGCAGCAGGAAGGGCGCAAACAGTATGTCGAGGCGGCGCAGCCGCTGGAAGCCATTACCTGTAAAGTTAACGACTTTCTCGCCCATATCGAACGTAAACAGCGGGAAGATTTGCTGCAACTGGTGGAAAAAGTCACCCGCCAGGTGATCCGCTGTGAACTGGCGCTGCAACCGACGCAATTGCTGGCGCTGGTGGAAGAGGCGCTGGCGGCGTTCCCGTCCATGCCGGAAACCCTGCAAGTGATGATGAGTGCGGAAGAATTTAACCGCATCCGTGACGCGGTGCCGGAAAAAGTCAACGAATGGGGGCTAATGCCGTCACTCGACTTAGCGCCGGGCGAATGCCGGGTGATCACCGATAAATCAGAACTGGATATCGGCTGCGAGCACCGCCTTGAACAATGCATGACCGCGCTGAAAGAAACGCTGACGCCGGAGTCGCAGGGTGAGTGATTTTTCCGCTTTCGATAACGCGCTGCGCTCGCTGGAGTCGATTCCATTAGCCCGTGTCGCCGGGCGACTGGTGCGCCTTAACGGCATCCTGCTGGAGAGCGTCGGCTGCCCGTTAATGACCGGGCAACTGTGCCGCATTGAAAGCGCCAATCACACGCTTATCGACGCGCAGGCCGTGGGCTTTAATCGCGACATCACCTACTTAATGCCGTTTAAACAGCCGGTCGGCCTGATGGCGGGCGCGCGCGTCTTTCCGGAAGAAAAAGCCCACGACATCCTGATTGGCGAAAGCTGGTTAGGCCGCGTGGTGAATGGCCTCGGCGAGCCGCTGGATGGCAAAGGCCGCCTGAACGGCAACGACCTTCTGCCGCCGTTGCCACCGTCGGTTAATCCCTTAACCCGCCGTTCGGTGGACGAACCGTTAGACGTGGGCGTGAAGGCGATCAACGGCCTGCTGACCATCGGCAAAGGCCAGCGCGTCGGGCTGATGGCGGGAAGTGGCGTGGGGAAAAGCGTACTGCTGGGGATGATCACCCGCCAGACCAAAGCCGACATCGTGGTGGTCGGGCTGATTGGCGAACGCGGGCGCGAAGTGAAAGAGTTTATCGACCACTCGCTGGGCGCGGACGGGCTGGCAAAGTCCATCGTCGTTGTCGCGCCTGCCGATGAATCGCCGCTGATGCGCCTGAAAGCCACTGAACTGTGCCACTCTATTGCTGCCTGGTTTCGCGACCGTGGACATCACGTTTTACTGCTGGTGGATTCCCTGACCCGCTATGCGATGGCGCAGCGTGAAATCGCCCTCTCGCTTGGCGAACCACCCGCCACCAAAGGCTATCCACCATCGGCATTCGGCATGATCCCCAAACTGGTAGAAAGCGCAGGCAACAGCGAAAGCGCGGGATCGATGACCGCCATCTACACCGTGCTGGCAGAAGGCGACGATCAGCAAGATCCGATCGTTGACTGCGCCCGCGCGGTGCTGGACGGGCATATCGTGTTAACCCGCAAACTGGCGGAAGCGGGGCACTATCCGGCCATTGATATCGGCCAGTCGATCAGCCGCTGCATGAACCAGGTCACCAGCCTGGAACATCAGCAATCTGCCCGCGCGATGAAACAACACTACGCTGCCTATATGGAGATCAAACCGCTGATCCCGCTCGGCGGCTACGTGGCAGGCGCGGACGCCAGCGTCGATAAAGCGGTAAAAATGTACCCGACCATCGAGCGATTTTTGCGCCAGGAGATGCGCGAACCCGCCTCCCTCGAAGTGGTGCAAAGCCGCCTGCAAATCCTCTTTCCCGCCACTAAAAAGGCAGAAGGGCAATAACCATGCGACAAATCATCGACACCCTCGCGCAGTTACAGCGCCTGCGGGACAAATCAGTCAAAGACAAAACCGTCGAGCTGGCAAAACAGAAACAGATTTGCGCGGGCTATGACAACAATATCAAAGCATTAGGTTACCTGGTGGAGAAAACCTCTGCGGGCGCGGCGGCATCGGTGGAATCGCTGAAAAACGTCAGCGGCTACAAAGGCACCCTGCGCAAGGTGATTGCCTGGCAGGAGCAGGAAAAAACGCTGGCCAACATCAAAGCTACGCGAATGCAGAAAAACCTGACGGCGGCGGCCTGCGAAGAGAAAGTGGTGGCTTTGACGCTGGACGACAAACGCCGCGAGCAACAAGAAAGCGCCACGGCGAAAGCGCAGAAAGCGGTGGACGATATCGCCGTGCAGTGCTGGCTACGGCACAAATTAGCGGAGTAGCCATGAAAACGGTCATCACCTTCGGCACCTTCGATGTGTTTCATGTCGGTCATCTGCGCCTTTTACAACGCGCCCGCGCATTGGGCGAGCGGCTGCTGGTCGGCGTGTCGTCAGACGCCTTAAACATCGCCAAAAAGGGCAGAGCGCCGGTTTACCATCAGGATGACCGCATGGCGATTATCGCCGGGCTGGCGTGCGTAGATGGCGTATTTCTGGAGGAATCGCTGGAGCAGAAAGCGGAATATTTGCGCCGCTACAGTGCGGATATTTTAGTGATGGGCGATGACTGGGCAGGGAAGTTTGACAGCTTTGCGTATATTTGTGAGGTGGTGTATTTTCCCCGCACGCCGTCGGTGTCGACGACGGGGATTATTGAGGTGATTAGGGGTAAATCAGCCACCTACTGATTTAATTCCCGTAGTGAGAGAAGATGATGCCGTCTGCCGTTTGGCTATGTTAAATATGTTTAAAAAATCGCGTTTTTTCGACATATCCCTAAAACATGTCGATGGCATAAACGTATTCCAACGACATGTTAAAAAATCGAATTTTATCGACATATCCCTGACGATTCCCTGCCCGCCAGCGCCTCCACAATCACCTGTGCTGCCCGTTCCCCCGCCTTGCCATCCATAAACGCATCGCAATAGTGGTGGCGAATCTCCGCCAGCTTCGCCTGCAACGCCTTCCAGTCAAACGCCTCTGACAGCAGATAACGCAGTTCCGCCATATCGTGGGCGACGGGTAATATCGCGCGGATTTGCTGGTCGGCGCTTTCGGGCGAGGAGTAGCTTTGCTCGCCATCGAGCAGTTCCGTCATGCCCGAAAAGTCGAGCAGGATCACCCGCTTATCGACGTGGATAGCATCGAAAATAAAGCCGCTGTTATCGGTGAGCACGTAATCGGCCTTTGCCAGTAGCGCCAGCGTGTGACGGGCGGAGTCGGTGCGCTGTTTTAAATGTCTGCGCGCCAGGGCCAGCGACGCCGCTTCTTCCGGGCGCGCGCAGGTGCCGTGGTGCAGTTTGCAAATCAGGTTCACATCACCGCTTAAGCGCCCCAATTTTTCTGCCCAGTGGGGCAGGGAGCTTAATATGCCAAACGTGGGGGCGTAGAGCACCGTAGTTTTACGAAAATCGGGTTGGATATTTTCCGGCAACGAACGATCGAACGTGCCGTTATGCCAGGTGTCGAAGCGCGGGTTGCCAACCACTTTTGCATTGCCGAAATGTTCCAGCGCCTGCTGGCTGTAGTGGCTGTAACACAAAATGCGCTGATAAAAACGGTTCCAGTCGGCATGGTTCCACGTCTCTTTGGCTAAGCCGTACATGGCGCGGATGTTCACGGGGGAAAGGCCATTGAGCGCAGGCGTGTGGTAGGGGCTGACCAGGCATTTCACCCGCTGACCGTGTGCCTGCATTTCAGATAAGCGCATACCTTTAAGCTGCGGATCGACGATACTTTTTAGCGTCGCCAGCATTTCATCAAGAAACGGTTTAAACACGCGGTCGTTGATCACCAGCGTGCAACTCTGCCCCTGCGCCTGTAGGGCTGTGATGATGGGGCGGTACAGCGCGTAGTGAAAGGAGGTTTCCATAAAAAAGCCGATGGTGTCGGCGATGGGTAACGCGGATTGCGTTGTGGCTACGGGCAATTTATTGAAATAGTGACTAATATTATCAGTCACTTTTTGCTCGATATCACTAAAGCCCGGTCGCTGGTAACAAAGGCTCGGGTAACAGGCCAGCCATTTGTCGGCGCGCAGCAGCGGCTGCCAGCAGGCTTCCAGCGAGTGCTCATTGTTGCTCATCTGCTGCGCCAGTTGTGGGTAGTAGCGGCTGTTCACCAGATAAGCACACACCTTGCGGCAGTCCCGCGCGTGCACCAACCCCGGCAAGCTTTTTAGCATCGTTCCTTGCGAAATTTCGCCACCCAGAATCATCACCTGCCAGGGGATTTTCGTCAGGCTGGCAAGCAGGGTGTTCAGCACCTGAATATGTTTCTCCTGCTTGAGAATGACCGCATCATCTTCCAGCAACAGATAGTTTTGCCAGCCGTGCTGTTGCGCCAGGCGCAGCGCCTGCAAGTGCGATTGAAGGCGGCCTCGTTGACCGTTTTCATCTTCGCAGGCGGCAATGCGGGTGATCTTCTCGGGCGGAATATGCAGCAGTGCCAGCTCTTCATGGATCTGCTGTAAGCGATCCGGGCGTTTATCCAGATTGATCAATACGACCTGATCGATCGCCTGATGGTTGATCGTCTGGTGATGAGTGGCGTTATGCAGACTCAGATAAGCATTGCGTAGCAGTGGATCGCCGACGATTTCACCCAGTTCGGTATTTACCGGCGTACTGGCTGCGAGAATAAAATCTTTATCAAAGGTGTTGTGGCTGTGCGAGATACACAGAATCGTGCGCTCACCGGGCAGTTGTAGCGGGTTAACGCTGAAGTTATCGGTGAAACTTTTCTCTTCACCTAAATTGCAATCGTCATCGTAGCGGTGCTTTTTCAGGTAGTTACGGTGATAGCAAAAGGTGCCATTGAGGATGTTATGCGAGCCAAAGCTGCGGCTTTGAAAGATGCGGTTGATATGGCTGTACCAGATCGGTATCTGGTCGGAGCCGGAGATTAACGCCCGGTGTTTTTGCATCATGGCGATGGTGTACGAGATTTTATCTGCCGGGTAGTAGTCGTCATCGTCCATGCAGAGGATGTATTCGCCGCGCGCCAGTTCGTTGAGCATATTGCGTTTTTTGCCCAGCGGCAGTTTTTTCGGGTGATGGATGTAGCGGATGTTGAAGGACTCCGGCGTGCCATTGGTCAGCCGGTCGATGATGTGCTGGTAGCTTTGCGGGGAGTCGTCGAGGATGATGAGTTCGCGGCGGTCTGCCGGGTAATCCTGATAGCGGTACATATACAGCAGGTACGGCAGGAGTGCGCTGCGATTCCAGGTTGGCGTGACGACGCTGACAAACGGTTTTTCGCGGTGGGTGGCGAGTGTTTTGATGATGGTTGGTGTTGGCATGGTGTTTGGGTAAGTTAATGGGTGAATGTGATGAATGTGCGCGCTGATGCCCTCACCCCAACCCTCTCCCACAGGGAGAGGGAGAAAACCAGCGCCGATTTTAACACCGTGCTCGATCGGTCCCCTCGCCCCTTTGGGGAGAGGGTGAGGGTGAGGGGCAAAGCGCGCACAGAGCGACTCACGTCAGCAGCGAAAAAGCTGACAGCAGTGGCTCTGCGGCACATAATGACTGAATTTGCTGGCGAATCGCCGCAGCATTTTCACTCACTCGCCAGCGTTCAAACATGGCGAAAAGGGCGAAAATATCCTCTTGTCGCAGTGGAGAATCATCCAGCGTCCACAAACTGATTAACGTGAGGATGAGATAAAAATCGCACACCAGCGGGAAATAATCCGCCCCGTCTGCCTGCCCGATCGCATCGTGGTAAACGCGGTAGATCAGGTAATTACGCAAAATCCAGGGTGAAGTGGTGAAATGCTGCTGCCAGGTAGTTTGCCACTGCGCCTGAAGCTGCTGATGTAACAGGGCTTCGCTGTTGGCGTCATGCAATGTCAGTAAAGAAACCTGCAACGGCAGCGAGGCTTTGCGCGGGCTTTCCGGCAGAATCGACCAGTCAAACGCAAAACTTCCGAGCAGCGTCACCAGCTGGCGTGCCAGCTGTGGCACAGGTGGCAACTGGGCGAACTGTGCCTGTAGCGTACCTTTTCGCGCATGGTCGGCCAGCGCCTGCGGCAGCGTCGTCAAACGGGCCAGAGTATCGCCATTCTTGCCCGGCATTTTACTGGCGCGGGAGAGCAGGATACCGACGGCATACAGTGACAATTCCGGGGTTAAATCGGCGAGCGTAAGGGTGCTCAAAATGACTTGGTTTAATATCACATCGCGTGCGGAAAGCTCACCGGCACTCTCTTCCATAGACCGATAGGTGAGCTGTAATTCAAACGCACTGGCGTCGTTGAGCACCGCTTCGCAGCTTTCTGGCTCTGTAAGCATCAGACTCAGGCGAATTTCATTTTTCCATACCTTGCGGACATACAAAGGCGAACCAGGATGTTGTGCAATAAATTTGCGCACAAATTCAGGTTCGTAACATTCAATAAAACTCATAGGAGGCTTCCAGTCTTTAATGCTGAACAGGAATTGCAATTACCGTGCCGGAAAATTTTTAATATAAAACAAAGAATTGTTTTTCAGGCGGAAAATCCATTTCCGCTATGGGGTAAGGAATGGTCATTATTCCTGATAAATAAAATCCGCTTCGCTGCCTAAAAAAGACTGAATAAATTCATACTGACGAATCAACAATTCACCGTTTTTATCGTTATACGCCTTACAGCGTTCGGCTTTTTGTTCAAGTCGTTGCCACAAGCGTTGTGCCGCCTCTTTTTGTACGACGGGTAACCAGTTAAAAATCTGCTCTAAACCTTCCCGATTGACACTGACGCCGAGAAATTTCAGCAGGCTGTGGCGTTGTTGGCTGTGGCTGTTTAACTGATCGTAGTGATGCGTTATCTCATCATTCACCGCCAGTAATTCCTCACTCGCGCGGCGAATCATGCAGATCCGCTGGCGCTGGAGAAGTTCGCGCAGGGAATCATACAGCGCGTCATCGTCGCGAATGCCCTGTAGCAGCGCCTTTACCTGTTGCAACCGAATACTCACTTTATCGGCCTCTTAGTTCTGGAAAAAACTCAGCATGTCGCTGGCTAATTGTTCGGTGTCCACTTGCAGACTGCCAGAGGCCAGCATCGCCTGCATTTGCGCCACTTTGTCGCTGTCGATATCGCTCTCTTGCTGGTCGTTCAGCGTTTGCTGGGCAGACTGCAATCCTGCCTGGGTAATGTCGTCGGCGCTCAGCGTGGTAGTGGTGGCCGCCGTGCTTTTGCTGGTCTGGCGGGTGCCAGCAGCGGTAGCAATTGGGCGATTGCCAGGCATAGTCGGGGTGATTTTCATCGCAACCTCGTCTCTGTTTGAAGGTGTGTTACTCCGGTAAAGCGGTGAATGTGGGGCAAAACTTTAATCGCCTGCGCAAATTACTCTGCGGTCACTGTCGTCACCACGCCGCTTTCCGCCACCATCGCGCTGATGACCCGCTGGCTGCTGGCGTTACGTACTTTCACCATCTCCCCTTTGCGACCATTTTTCAGCGCCACGCCGGGCATCGACGCGGTGATCCCCACGCTCTGGTAAACAATCATCACCGGTTGATCGCGCCCGACCAGCACCGGAGAAACCAGTTCTTCTTTGGTGATGGGTTTACCCGGTTGCAGCGCGTGTTTACTGCTCAAACCAATCGCGTCATCAAGAGCCATCAGCACATCCCGTCGCTGGGCGCTGACGTTGTAGGGCTTCAACTCCACATCATTCGCCGTAAGCGGCGTATCGCGGGCAATCACTGACTTTGCCATTACCACCGGCACCCGCACATCCGGGCGCACCGCCACGTTCATCTGCCAGCTTTGCGGGCAACTGACGGTGAAGTTCATCCGGTTGAGGGCTATGTCAGTTGGCGAAGTCAGCGTGACGGCGGGTGTAGTCGCACAGGGTGCGGCGGTCGCAATCTGCGAGGGAATGTAGACGTTAAAGGTGTAGCGATAGTCATGCCACTGCCGCTGCTGTGCCAGTGATTCAATCTGCTGGCTGGCGGCGCTCAGCACCTGGGCGTTGATCTGTTCCCGCGCGCTGTGTTGCACGGGATGGATGGCGGCGTAGCCCGGTAAGGCCAGCGCCAGGAGGAAGAACATCTTCCGCCCGCAAAATTGAAAACTCATAAACCCTTTCTCATCAGTTACTTAAAAATTGGCACAGCGATTGCTTAGCGTATGCGGATTGAAGCAGGAGTGACGCAAGAAATGGGGATCAGTTTTCAACAGGCATTGGGAGTGCATCCGCAGGCAGTGAAGTTACGTCTTGAGAGGACCGAGCTACTGACTGCGAATCTGGCGAATGCCGATACGCCAAATTTCAAGGCTAAAGATATTGATTTTGCCAGGGAGATGCAACGGGCAAATAACGTGGCGGTGGATGTCCAGTACCGCGTACCGATGCAGCCGTCGGAAGATGGCAACACCGTGGAACTGAACAGCGAACAGGCGCGATTTTCACAAAATAGTATGGATTATCAAAGCAGTCTGACCTTTCTGAATCTGCAAATCAGCGGCATCAGAGAGGCCATTGAAGGGAAATAAGCATGTCATTTACTGATATCTATCAGATTTCCGGCTCGGCGATGACGGCGCAAACGCTGCGTCTGAATACCGTCGCCAGTAACCTGGCGAATGCCAATGCGCCCGCCAGCAGCGAGGCGCAGGCGTATAAAGCGCGCAGCCCGGTGTTTGCGGCGGTGTATCACCACAGCTTGCTGGCGGGAACACATCGTCATGCCATTGACGGCGCCAGCGTGCAGGTGCAGGACGTGCTGCAAACCGGCGGGGCGGTGAAACGCTATGAACCGCATTCGCCGCTCGCCGATGCTAACGGGGATGTCTGGTATCCCGACGTCAATGTGGTGGAGCAGATGGCGGACATGATGTCGGCTTCGCGCGATTTTGAAACCAACGTCGATGTGCTCAACAACGTGAAAAGTATGCAGCAAAGCCTGCTGAAACTGGGAGAAGCCTGATGAATACCCTGGCGCTGAATGCGCAATCGCCGCAGCCGACCGCCACGGCGGAAAGCAATAACGTGGCGGCCAGCGACACGACAAGCAGCAGCGATAGCTCGCCCGTCGATACTTTTCTGACGCTGTTTGTCGCCGAGATCCAAAACCAGGACCCGACCGACCCGACCGACGCCACCGAATATATCGACCAGCTTTCGTCGATGGCGCAGGTGGCGATGATGGAGGAGATGAGCGTGCAGGCCAACACCAACGCGGTGCTGATGAGCAACATTCAGGTGATGGCGCTCGGCAACCTGGTGGGCGATGACATTATGGTGCAGACCTCCGCCTTGCAGGTAAGCGACCAGACTATTAACGGTCGCGCCACGCTGGACGATGCCTGTACCACTGCCGATCTCCACTTTACCGATGCCGCAGGCGATGACTACACCGTCTCGCTAATCCCGGAAGGCAGTTCTTCCGTGGGGTCAGGGCAGGTCGATTTTTCGATTAACCCTGCCGATTACGGCATCCCGCCTGGCGATTACGACGTTTCGGTGGTGACCAACACCGGGGAAGAAGAGGTGCCGATTGAAGTCTCCGGCGAAGTGGAAGATGTGCGCATCCCGCTCGACGGTAGCTCTCCGGTGCTCAACGTGGCAGGCGTGGGTGAAGTGCCGTTCACCATGATTAGCCAGTTTGGCGTACCCGATACCGACAGTGATGTGGCGTGATGACCGGTGCCAAATTGCCTGATGCGCTTCGCTTATCAGGCCTACATGAAACAGCAATGTATTGAATCTGCATGGTTTTGTAGGCCGGATAAGGCGTTCACGCCGCATCCGGCGTTCGGTGCAAGATGCCTGATGCGACGCTGGCGCGTCTTATCAGGCCTACGAATTCGCGCATATTTTTATGTTCACGCCGCATCCGGCAAAACAACGGGCACGCTGCCAAAAATTTGAATTAACAGGACGAAACAATGAGTTATGAAATTGCCGCGACGGGGCTGAATGCCGTTAACGAACAGCTCGACGGGATCAGTAACAACATCGCTAACGCCGGAACGGTGGGCTATAAGTCGATGACTACCCAGTTTTCAGCGATGTATGCCGGAAGTCAGGCGATGGGCGTCAGCGTGGCAGGCACGGCGCAAAGTATTTCGCGCGGCGGCTCGCTGGTCTCCACCGGCAACGCGCTGGATCTGGCGATTAACAACGATGGTTTTTTTGTTACCTGCGACAGCGCGGGCAACATTTCTTATACCCGTGCCGGTTCGTTTGAAACCGACAAAAACGGTTATATCGTAAACGCTTCGGGCGCTTATTTGCAGGGCTATCCGGTCGATGACAGCGGCACTCTGCAAACGGGTACGGTCACCGATATTCAGATCAAAACCGGCAATATTCCGGCGCAGGCCAGCAGCAGCCTGACCTTTACCGCCAACTTCGATGCCAGCGACGCGGCTATCGATCGCACATCCGTGCCGTTCGACCCGGCCAACAGTAGCTCGTATACCGACAGCTACACCACCACGGTGTACGACTCATTAGGTAACGAACACTCAGTATGCCAGTACTTCACCAAAACCAGCGATAACACCTAGGAAGTGCAGTACACCTTCGACGGTCAGCAGCAGACCGGCGTTCCAGCGACGACATTAACCTTCGACCCGAACACCGGGAAGCTGACTTCACCAACCACGCCGCAGACCATTGAGTTTCAGACCGACGTCGCCGCACCCATCGATTTAACCGTCAATTACTCCACCTGTACGCAATATGGCTCTGACTTTTCAGTCACCACTAACTCCGCCAACGGCTACGCCTCCGCGACGCAAAACGGTGTGCAGGTCGATGATGATGGCAAAGTTTACGCCACCTACAGCAACGGCGAGCGCATGTTGCAGGGGCAGGTGGTGCTGGCGACCTTCCCAAATGAAAACGGCCTCGAAGCGGTGAGCGGCACCGCGTGGGTACAAACGGGGGAATCCGGCACTCCGCTGATTGGCGTTCCCGGCTCCGGCACCTGCGGCACGCTCACGTCCGGCGTGCTTGAAAGCTCTAACGTCGATATCACCAGCGAACTGGTTAACCTGATGACCGCCCAGCGTAACTATCAGGCCAACACCAAAGTGATCGCCACCAGCACGCAGCTCGATGACGCGCTGTTCCAGGCAATGTAATGGATCGCCTGATTTATACCGCCCTGAGCGGGGCTTCTCAGACGTTGTACGAGCAGCAAATTAGCGCCAACAACCTTGCGAACGTCAACACCAACGGTTTTCGCGCCGATATGGCGATGGCGACCAACAACAAGGTGAAAGGCGGTGGCTTCGACACGCGCTATATGGCGTAGGAAGGAACCAGCGGCGTGAACGACAGCACTGGCGTGGCGGAGAAAACCGAGCGCCCGCTGGACGTGGCGATTCAGGGCGCGGGTTACATTGCAGTGCAGGATAAAAACGGCAACGAAGTCTATACCCGCAACGGCAACATTCAGCAGGACGATCAGGGGCAACTGACCATCAATGGCAATCTGGTGTTGGGGGATAACGGGCCGATCATTCTGCCGCCGAACGCGATTGCCTCGTTTGGCAGCGACGGCACGTTGTCGGTGACGCCCGATGACGGCGACGTGACCGCGACGATGGATATCGACCGCCTGAAGCTGGTGGATATTCCGGTTGCTGACCTGGCGAAAAACGGCGAAGGGATGCTGATAACGGCAGACGGCGTTCCGGCTCAGCGCGATGAAAACATCAAAGTTAGCGGCGGTTTTCTGGAGGGCAGCAACGTCTCAGCGGTGAGCGAGATGATGTCGTCCATCGCCATGAACCGCCAGTTTGAAGCGCAGATCAAAATGATGAAAACCGCCGAAGATATCAGCGACGCAGGCAACCGCTTATTGCGCGGCTCGTAACCGCACATCGTAGGCCGGATAAGGCGTTAACGCCGCATCCGGCAATCGGCGGCAAAAAACAACACGGAATTTACCACCATGAACGCAGCACTATGGATTAGCAAAACTGGCCTCTCGGCGCAGGATGCTGAAATGAGCGCGATTGCCAACAACATCGCCAACGTTAACACCACTGGCTTCAAGCGTGATCGGGTGATGTTTCAGGATCTGTTTTACCAGACCCAGGAAGCGCCGGGGGCGATGCTCGACCAGAACAACATCATGCCGACCGGGCTGCAATTCGGTAGCGGCGTGCGCATTGTCGGCACCCAGAAAACCTTCACCGAAGGCAACGTCGAAACCACCGACAACGCGATGAATGTCGCCATTATGGGGCAGGGGTTTTTGCAGGTGCAAAAGGCTAATGGCGATATCGCCTATACCCGCGACGGCAATTTGCAGGTGAACGCCGACGGCGTACTGACCAACTCGCAGGGCTTGCCGTTGCAGCCGGAAATCGATGTTCCGGCGGGGGCGACCAATGTTGCGTTTGGCGAAGATGGTACGGTGACGGCGATTCTTCCTGGCGACAGCGACGTGACCGAGTTAGGGCAACTGACGCTGGTTAACTTCGCTAACCCGGCGGGGCTTTCCGCTGAGGGTGACAACCTCTATCTGGAAACCGCCGCCAGCGGTCAGCCGACCGAAGGTGTGCCGGGCGAAGATGGGCTTGGCACTTTGCAGGACAATGCACTGGAAGGCTCGAACGTGGATATCGTCAACGAAATGGTGGCGATGATTACGGTGCAACGCGCGTACGAGATGAACGCCAAAATGGTGTCGGCAGCGGACGATATGTTGCAGTACATCAGCCAGACGCTGTAAGGGCGTGGGGGCAATGTGTGGCCTGATGCCCTCACCCCGGCCCTCTCCCACAGGGAGAGGGAGCAGACTGGCGCCGTATTCAACATCGCACTCGATCAGTCCCCTCGCCCCTTTGAGGAGAGGGTTAGGGTGAGGGGAACAAACAGCTCCGCACCCACCAAACAACCGGCCACCCCCGTGGCCTGCAACACTAAACAGGCAGAACGTGAAAAATTATCTCTGGCTGGTGGCGCTGCTTCCCCTGCTTAGCGGGTGTGAATCGCAGGCCATTCTGGTCAAAAAAGACGACGCATACTTTGCGCCACCGAAAACCGAAGCGCCGCCTCCGGCAGACGGGCGTGCCGGAGGCGTGTTTGAAACTGGCTACAACTGGTCGCTCACCGCCGACCGACGAGCTTACCGTGTGGGCGATATCCTGACGGTGATCCTCGAAGAATCGACTCAGTCGAGCAAACAGGCGAAAACCAATTTCGGCAAGAGCAACAGCGTCGATATCACCGCGCCAACGGTTTTTGGTCACACCAAAGATAAGCTTTCCGGCTCCATCGACGCCAACCGCGACTTTGATGGCAGCGCCACCTCCCAGCAGCAGAATAGCCTGCGCGGGGAGATCACCGTTTCCGTCCATGCGGTGCAGCCCAACGGTATCCTGGAAATTCGCGGCGAGAAATGGCTCACCCTCAACCAGGGTGATGAGTACATCCGCTTGAGCGGCCTGGTACGCGCCGATGATATCCAGAACGACAACTCGGTTTCCTCTCAGCGGATCGCCGATGCCCGCATCTCCTATGCCGGACGCGGCGCGTTAAGCGACGCCAACGCTGCAGGCTGGCTGACGCGGCTGTTTAACCATCCTCTGTTCCCGATTTAATGCCGGAGAGTGCAATGCAAAACTGGATAAAGACGGTGATGATCGCCGTAAGCCTGGTGCTGCCCGGCGTGGCGCTGGCGCAACCGCTGGAGTCGCTGGTCAACGTACAGGGCGTGCGTGAAAACCAACTGGTCGGCTATAGCCTGGTGGTCGGCCTTGACGGCACTGGCGATAAAAACCAGGTCAAATTCACTAACCAGACCATCACCAATATGCTGCGCCAGTTTGGCGTGCAACTGCCGAATAAAATCGACCCGAAGGTGAAAAACGTGGCGGCGGTGGCGGTGAGCGCCACGCTGCCACCGATGTACTCACGCGGGCAAACCATCGACGTTACTGTCTCGTCGATTGGCGATGCCAAAAGTATTCGCGGCGGCACTTTGCTGCTGACCCAACTGCACGGCGCAGATGGAGAAGTTTACGCGCTGGCGCAGGGTAGCGTGGTGGTGGGCGGGATGAATGCCACCGGGGCCAGCGGCTCAAGCGTAACGGTTAATACGCCAACCGCCGGGTTAATTCCCAACGGCGCGACGGTGGAGCGCGAGATCCCCAGCGACTTTCAGATGGGCGACACCATCACCCTCAACCTGAAACGCCCGTCGTTTAAAGATGCCAACAACATTGCGGCGGCGATCAACGCCTCGTTTGGCGGCATCGCCACCGCGCAGAGTTCCACCAACGTGACCGTGCGAGCGCCCACCAGCCCCGGCGCGCGGGTGGCGTTTATATCGCAACTGGATGATGTGCAGGTGCAGGCGGAGAAAATCCGCGCCCGCGTGGTGTTTAACTCGCGCACCGGTACGGTGGTGATGGGTGACGGTATCGCGTTGCATGCGGCGGCGGTGTCGCACGGCAGTCTTACTGTCTCGATTAACGAAACCAGCAACGTCAGCCAGCCGAATGCCTTTGCCGGTGGGCGCACGGCGGTGACGCCGCAGAGCAATATCGCGGTGAATCATGCCCGCCCGGGCGTGGTGAGTTTGCCGGAGTCGAGCAGCCTGAAAACGCTGGTGCATGCGCTGAACAGTTTAGGCGCAACGCCGGACGACATTATGTCGATTTTGCAGGCGCTGCATGAAGCGGGCGCGCTGGATGCCGACCTGGAGGTGATCTGATGAAAGTGAACGCCAGCGGCGGGATTGACGGTAGCGACGCGTTAATGGGGCCGAAGGTTCAGGCCAATGATATCAAGCAGGCCGCGGAACAGTTTGAGGCGATTTTTTTACGCAACATGTTGAAAGAGATGCGTAAAACCAACGAATTGTTTGATTCGAAAGATAACCCGTTTAACAGCGATTCGGTGCGCATGATGCAGGGGTTTTATGACGATGAGTTGTGTAACACCCTGGCGCAGCAGCACGGGATCGGGATTGCGGCGATGATTGTGAAGCAGTTGTCGCCGAAGCATAGGTGAGGGGAGGTACGCGCTTTGCCCCTCACCCTAACCCTCTCCCCGAAGGGGCGAGGGGACCGATCGAGCGCGGAGGTGAATATGTCGCAGGTTTTCCCGCTATTCCAAAAGTAGCGAGGGGACCGATTGAGCGCAGTATTGAACAGGGCGCTGGTTTTCTCCCTCTCCCTGTGGGAGAGGGCCGGGGTGAGGGCATCAGCGCGCACCATTACCCACTTAAGAATCGACAACTTCACGCCGCTTTTAACCGGAACGATTTACCGGTAAGGATCCAACATGGACATGATTAACATCGGCTACAGCGGCGCCTCAACCGCGCAGGTGGAGCTGAACGTCACGGCGCAAAACACCGCTAATGCCATGACCACAGGCTACACCCGCCAGGTGGCGGAGATCAGCACTATCGGCGCCAGCGGCGGTTCGCCGAACAGCGCCGGTAACGGCGTACAGGTGGACAGCATTCGCCGCGTCTCCAACCAGTATCAGGTGAATCAGGTGTGGTATGCCGCCAGCGATTACGGCTATTACAGCACCCAGCAGGGGTATCTTAGCCAACTGGAAGCCGTACTGAGCGACGATAACAGCAGCCTGAGCGGCGGCTTCGATAACTTCTTCGCCGCCCTTAACGAAGCGACCACCAGCCCCGATGATTCTGCCCTGCGCGAGCAGGTGATCAGCGAAGCCGGGGCGCTGTCGCTGCGTATCGATAACACGCTCGATTACATCGACTCGCAAAGCACGGAAATCATCAGCCAGCAGCAGGCGATGGTGTCGCAAATCAATACGCTCACCAGCGGCATCGCCAGCTATAACCAGCAAATCGCCCAGGCCGAAGCCAACGGCGATAACGCCTCCGCGCTGTATGACGCGCGCGATCAGATGGTGGAAGAACTCAGCGGAATGATGGATGTGCAGGTCAATATCGACGACCAGGGCAACTACAACGTCACGCTGAAAAACGGTCAGCCGTTGGTGAGTGGGCAGCAAAGTTCGACCATCGCGCTGGAAACCAACGCCGACGGCACGCCGACCATGTCGCTGACCTTTGCCGGAACGACCTCGACGATGACCACCGATACCGGCGGTTCATTAGGCGCGCTGTTTGATTATCAAAACGACGTGCTGACGCCGCTGACCGACACCATCAACAGCATCGCCTCGCAGTTTGCCGATGCGGTCAACAACCAACTGGCGCAGGGATACGATCTCAACGGTAACCCCGGCGAGCCGCTGTTTATTTACGATGCCAGCAACGCCGATGGCCCGCTGACCGTCAACCCGGATATCACTGCCGATGAGCTGGCGTTCTCCAGTTCACCGGACGAAAGCGGTAACAGCGACAACCTCCAGGCGCTGATCAACATCTCCACCGAACCGCTGGAGATCGACAACCTTGGTAGCGTGACGGTAGGGCAGGCGTGCTCGTCAATCATCAGCAATATCGGCATTTACAGTCAGCAAAATCAGACCGAAGTGACCGCCGCGTCCAATGTCTATTCCGCAGCGCAAAACCAGCAGAGCAGCGTCAGCGGCGTCAGCATGGACGAAGAGGCGGTGAACCTGATCACCTATCAACAAATTTATGAAGCCAATCTGAAAGTCATTTCCGCCGGCGCCGAGATTTTCGATTCGGTGCTGGAAATGTGCAGCTAAGCGGGAGCGCGAGAATGCGAGTAACCACCCAACAAACCTACGTCTCGATGACGCAAAGTTTTAATAATCTCTCTGGCGACCTGGCGCATGTGGTCGAGCAGATGGCAACCGGCAAGCAGATTTTGCAGCCGTCGGATGATCCTATCGCCGCCACGCGTATCACCCAGTTGAACCGCCAGCAGTCGGCGATTGAGCAGTATCAGAGCAATATCGACTCTGCGTCGGCGGGGCTTAGTCAGCAGGAATCGATTCTTGATGGCGTCAACAATAGCCTGCTGGCGGTACGCGATGACCTGCTGGAAGCGGCGAACGGCACCAATACTGCCGACTCGCTCGCAAGCCTCGGGCAGGATATTGAGTCGCTCACCGAATCAATGGTCGCGGCGCTGAACTATCAGGACGAAGACGGGCACTACGTGTTTGGCGGCACCATCAACGATCAGCCGCCGATTGTTGCGGTGGACGATGACGGCGATGGTGTCACCGACAGCTACAGCTATCAGGGCAACAGCGATCACCGCCAGACTACCGTGTCGAACGGCGTGGAAGTGGATACCAACGTGGCGGCGAGCGATTTCTTTGGCAGCAATTTAGACGTGCTCAACACGCTCAATTCGCTCTCTCAGGAGTTGCAAGACCCCAACGTTGACCCCGCCGCTCCCCAGGTGCAGAGCGATATTCAGAATGCCGTTGATGTGGTGGACACCGCCTCGGACGACCTCAACGCCTCGATTGCGTCGCTCGGCGAGACACAAAACACCATGTCGATGCTGAGCGATGCGCAGACCGATATCTCTACCTCTAATGATGAGTTGATTGGTTCATTGCAGGATCTCGATTACGGCCCAGCGTCGATCACCTTTACCGGGCTGGAAGTAGCAATGGAAGCTACCCTCAAGACTTACTCGAAAGTGAGTGAGTTGAATTTGTTCAGCGTTCTCTAACTCTTTCAGGAACAGTATGCAGGTCGGACTTACTTCTTCGTCACTCGCTACCGGTGGGGCGCATAGCTCTGCGGTATCGTCGTCAACCGTTGCGCCCACTCAGGCGGTGCGGCAAAAACTCCCGGCGACGGCGAGTGAATATCCGGCCTCGCCGCTGATTACCACTCGCCCGCAGCGTTACAGCGTGCAGCTTAACGATCAGCTCACCACCTTGCAGCAGGCAGACCATTATCTTGGGCAACTGGAACAGCAGTTGCTCGATTATCGTCATAGCCAGCGCAAAGGCGGGCAGGTGCAGAGCTCGGTGCTCATGCAGATGCTGGACAAACGCGCCGCGCTTTCCGGCGGCGCGGTGAACCGCCAGTTGCAGCCGGTGTTGCAGGGCGAAGCGCGGGTAACCTTTCACTCGCCGGATCTGGTGAATCTGGTGCACAACCCTACGCCGGGAACGCGGATGTTCAGCGTTTCTGACGGGCGTCAGACACAGCTTGCAGCGGTGATGTTATCTGATGATGATAGCGCCGGGCAGTATCAGACACGGCTGACCAACGCGCTGCGCCGCGTGGGGGTGCAGATGCATCAACACGCCGATGGCATCAGTTTCTCCACGTCAGAAAAACAGTGGCCCCATATCGAAAGCACCTTAAGCGTGCGCGCCGATGGCGATAAGTCGACGTTTACGCCGCTAAAAACGTTTGCCGAGCCGTCGCAGGTCGACCGTTTAGTACAAAGTTTGCAACAGGGCGGGGCGGGGATTTCTCAGACGTTAGAAAGTATTAGTCAGCAACGTGCGCAAATGGCGGTGCAGCAGGAGAAGGCGCGGCAGTTGATCGACAGCATGTCCCGCTTCCCGGATGCGGAGAATGCGGTGCAGGCATCGGAAAACCTCGGCGGGGTGCTGGACAGCGCCAATCATAATTATCAGGTGTTATTACAGGCGGTGAACGGTCAGGCACGGATTTCCAGCCAGACGGTGAGGAATTTATTGGGCTAATTATATGAATGCCGGATAAGAAAACGTCGCATCCGGCATATGTTGGCGCGCATCAGCATTTCTGCACAGTATTTAACAACTTCTCTAAATTCTGATACATCGCGCTACTAATATCGCTATTCTGCCAGCTTTCCACATTAAAGGTTAATTGCCAGCTACCGTTGCACTGGTTACGCAGAACGATATCACTCTCCAGTCGGTTACGAACATATTTATAATAGGTTGTCATGGTCATATTATGCGCTGACAATAAATTATCGAGTTTGTCTTTTCCTGGTGCGAGAGTTTGTGACAGTAATGGTAAGGAATTATTTTCTTTTCCAGAGCCAAGATGAAATATTTTTATTCTTGGACTGTTAATTGATTCTTTTACCAGTTGCGGGGCATCAGGTGTACTTTTTAAGTGTGGATAACCCACGGTCGAGCCAACGAATATAACAGCAGCGGTTAACGCCAGCCCCATCATTCCTTTATGTTTTTTTCTAACAGGCACAGGCGGTGTTGTCGAAGATATCTCTTCTGGCACAGTTTCCTGTACCTGATTGGTAATAATCAGCGCCTCCGCAGGCGATGATTCCGGAAAAGCTACATACTCTTTATTGCACAAGTAACCTTTTTTCGGAATGGTTTTAATAATGTTCTGTTGTTTACCATCATCGTCAATGGCAACACGCAAGGCGTGGATCGCCGTCGGCAAGCTGTTACCGCCGACAATGCGATTTTTCCACACTTCAGCACATAAATAAGATCGCGATAAAACTGTCTCGGCATTTTTTGCTAATGTTTCCAGTAAAATAAAATGGTATTCGCCAAGACGACGTGTTTCACCCGTTTCACAATGAATTAAGGCATTAAGCGACGGGTCCATCCGCCAGTTATTGATAATAATACTCATGGTTGAGTTTACCTTAGCAAGGGATAAATGTTTCCTGATAGTCCGCTGCATTAAGCAGAGTCTTATACATCCTTGAGAAGATGGTTTTACCGCGTAATAATTAATATTTAATGGTAATAGGATTATTCTTAATCTCTATATGGCGTGAGAATGTAACGAAATGGATGGCGAGTCACAATAGTAAAATGTGTGTTATTTGCAACGCAATGTAAATTTTGGCATCAGTTCGTTGGGTAATAATCAATTTTTCTGATAGTAATCTGAATGATAACAAGCATTTGAGGCTGACGTTTTTTGTCACCTGGCCATGTGGCATATATTGCTAATAATCTTTTTATCTGAATTTGATTCTGTTTTTTTTAGCTAAAAGTGGCATCCGATAAAAGAGACGGAAAAATTTTTAATAGTCATTTTAAGTTTGCTCGTGGGGTGTCGTTTTTACAGGGTATCGAAACGAACACGATTAATCCCAAGGAGCAGTATCATGTTATCTATGAATACCAATAACGCATCAATGGCCGCCGTTAACGCAATCAGCAAAAGTAGCGCGTCTCTTTCTACTTCTATGGAACGCCTTGCGACTGGTAACCGTATTAACTCTTCAGCAGATGATGCGGCGGGCAAACAGATTGCTAACCGTTTAACTGCACAGTCCAGCGGTATGGGCGTGGCGCTGAGCAACATTAACGATGCCACCGCGATGCTGCAAACGGCCGACAGCATGTTCGACGAAATGTCTGATGTACTGGGGCGTATGAAAGACCTCTCCACTCAGGTAGCGAACGGCACCTACAGCGACGACGACCTGCAGGCGATGCAGGACGAATACGACGAACTGGGTCAGCAGATGTCTGACATGCTGCAAAACACCACCTACGGCGGCACCAACCTGTTCGGTGTTTCCGGCACCAGCAACACCGGTACTGACGGCTTGTTCCAGAGCGCGGTAACTTTCCAGGTGGGCGCGGAATCTTCTGACACCATGACCGTGAATATTTCAAGCCAACTGAATACGCTGGTGACAGACCTTTCTGCGATCAGCAACTCCTTTAGCGCGGATCAGGCAGACACCACGGGCACAGCAGGCGTTTCTGGCGGTACTGAACTGACCGCGTCTGGCTCGGCTAACCAGATGATCACCAGCATTTCTACCGCGATGGATGATGTTTCTCAGATCCAGTCCAAGCTGGGTGCGTCTATCAACCGTCTGAACGATACCGCCAACAATCTGACCAGTATGCAGGACAACACCGAAGTCGCTATCGGTAACATCATGGATACCGACTACGCGACGGAAGCGTCCAACATGACCAAACAGCAGGTGTTGATGCAGACCGGCATTACCATGCTGAAACAGTCCAACAGCATGTCCAGCATGGTTTCTAGCCTGCTGCAGTAAGTTCGGATTGTCCTCTTGACCTTTTGGGGAGAGGGTTAGAGTGAGGGGCTGTGCGGGCTTTAACCCTCACCCCGGCCCTCTCCCTGGAAGGGCGAGGGGGAAAAAAGACACCGCCTGCGGGCGGTGTTGTCCTTTCTGCGGCAGGCACTCTTCCGCCAGACCGGAAACGGCCTTTCCGCCTGTTTTTCAATTTATTGATTATTCACATAAAAATTATTGGCACGCCTTTTGCCAATAACCAGACATCGTTACCCGGAGTCATCAATGATTAACCCAAGAACCATTGCGCAAGAAATCGCTTATGCCGATGTCGCCACTCAGGCGACAAATTTGCAGGAGAAGCAGAGTGAGCTGGATGCTGAAAGCAGCGGCCTGGACTCGCTCAGCTCGGCGTTGAGCGATTTCCAGAGCGCCGTTGACGCGCTGAACAGCGATACCGACGGCCCGGTGACTTTTGCCGCTTCCAGCAATAATGACTCGGCGACCGTTTCCGCTAACTCGCAGGCGCAGGCGGGGAGCTACTCATTTTTCGTTGAACAACTGGCGCAGGGACAGCAGACCACTTTCAGTATGGGCGACGACGCCTTTTCCGCCACCGGCACCTTCGAAATGACAATGGGCGACAGCACCATGGATATCGATCTGGCGGCGGCGGATCAGAACGGTGACGGCGACGGTTTTATCGACGCCAGCGAACTGGTGAACGCGATTAACGACTCCGATGATAATCCAGGCGTTTCGGCGGCGTTGGTGAAAACCGACGGCACCACCACCATCATGCTGACATCAGACAGCACCGGAGCAGACAGTGCGTTTTCGTTCAGCGTAACGGGGCATGATGCAACAAACGACAGCGCGAGTGCGCCCATTCCCACGGATGTTTCCACGGCTCAGGACGCGATTATTCATCTTGGCAGCGCCACCGGACCCGCCATTACCAATAGCAGCAACACCTTTGATGATGTGATCCCCGGCGTCACCATGACTTTCACCGAAGTCAGCGATTCTGACAGCGATCTCACCACTTTTAACATCAGCGAAGATTCCAGTGCCAGCCAGGAGAAAGTACAGACCTTTGTTGATGCCTATAACACCTTGATTGATACGGTTGATTCACTGACCACCCACGGTGATGACAGTAGCAGCGCCGGGGTATTTGCGGGCGATGCCGGGCTAAGTTCACTGGCGAACCAGCTCGATGATATTGCCCATGCCAGCTACAACGGCGTGTCGATTGTTGACTATGGCATCACCCTCGATTCTCACGGTCACTTACAGATTGACTCCGACCAGTTCAACGACGAAATGGCGAAAAATCCTGACGGTCTGACCTCTATTTTTGTCGGCGATAACAGCATGGTGGCGAAGATGGATGACCTGATCGACACCTATACGGACTCCAGCAACGGCATCATTACCCTGCGTCAGCAAAACATTGACGATCAGATGAGCAAAATTCAGGACGAAGGCGACCAGCTTACTGACACCTATAACGCTAACTACGATCGCTATCTTGAGGAGTACACCAACACGCTGGTCGAGGTGTACACCATGAAAGCCAGCATGGCGGCATTCGCGTAATTAACAAGGAATATCCCTAAAGATGTACGAAGTACAGGACGGCTATTCGCAATATAAAGAGGTTGACCTTGCGGCTCGCACGGCAGCGGCGTCACCTCTGGAACTGGTACTGGTGCTGTTTTCCGGCCTGATGGATGAGCTGGAACGCGCCAAAAGCCATATCGCGGCGAAGCGATTCGAAAAGAAAGCTCAGAGCATCAACAAATGCATCGACATTCTCAACGCGCTCACTAGCTCGCTGGAGTTTGAAACCGGCGGCGAGCTGGTGGTGAATCTTTCGCGTCTCTATGACCATTGCGTCTGGCGTTTATATGAAGCCAGCGGTGAATTGTCGGCGGAAAAAATCGATGAAGTGATGCTCATCTTAAGCAACCTGCGTGAAGGCTGGGAAGGGCTTTTGGGCAAGCTGGGTTAAGACGATGGAAAAACAACGCAGGCAACTTTTCGCGCTGGTTGAGGCGATGAATGAGGCGCTGGATAAACAACGCTGGCGACGCCTTCCGGCGCTGCATCAGCAGTTGATGCGCCAGTTTCACGACTACGCGGTGGCAGAAACCGATGCGGCACAGTTGGATGCGGTGAAGGCGCAACTGTACGGCGCGTTTAACGCCCTGATTAAACGGCGCGAGCAGCGCGCAGATGTGTTAAAGGCGCGCATGGAACAGCATCAGCGGCATCAGGAAGGCGTACTGGCCTACTCAATTGTTAATTTATTCTCGGAGAAGTCATGAATCCGGCATTGCTTGCCACGCTCGGAACGCTTGCAGAAACGGCATCGCTGAAAACGGACATCTTACCGCCGGTGAGCGGGGAAAACGCGCCTGCGTTTACGCTGCCGAAAATGGCCGTCGCGGCGGTGGCAGAGCGTGTGCATAGTGCTAAACCCCCCCAACAGCAGGCGACGCGTGCGCAGGAATACGATCCGGCGGCGATGCAGGCCTTGATGGCGCTGTTACTTCCGCAATCTGCCGCGCCTCAAGCGCAACAGGCAGCCGTGCAGCCGTCGCTGACGGTGGCTGCATCGCCGGTGATGCAGCATCTGGCTAAGGCGATCGTACAACATGCGTCGCAGCAAACTCTTGCGCCGACAACGCAGGAACTGCCGCCACAGTTGCAGGAAGCTCTCGCCCAGTTGCCGCAGGCAAAACCCGAACAGCAGGCCAGACTGGCGACTTACGCCAGCGAAGATTTACGCGCCATTGCACCCTCGCAGCCACGCGTATCAACACAGCCCGCTCGCCAGAAACCTGAGACAAACCGCGTGACTGTGCGCCCGCAGGTCGAGCGTAAAGCAGAAAAAGTACCGGACAGCGAGCCGGTGATGCCGCGCGCGGTGTTGCAGGTTAAAACGCCGGAGCTGGTCAGCGATCCTCATGAGATCGCCGCCAGACCTGCCACGCTCTCGATGGATGAACTGGGCGAAAAACTGACAACCTTGCTGAAAGATCAGATCCACTTTCAGCTCAATAAACAGCAGCAGATCTCCACCATCCGCCTTGATCCGCCGTCGCTTGGCAAACTCGAGATTGCCGTACAGCTCGACAACGGCAAACTGACGGTGCACATCGGTGCGAACCAAAGTGAGGTCTGCCGCGCGTTACAGCAGTTTAGCGACGATCTTCGACAACATCTGACGGCGCAAAATTTTATGGAGGTGAACGTACAGGTCTCCTCCGAAGGGCAGTCGCAGCAGCAACAACAGTCGGGTCATCAGCAGGAGGAGGTGAGTGCAGCCTTACTTCTCGACGATGCGCCTCAATTTCAACAGAACGAATCCGTTTTGATCAAAGTGTAAAGGCAATATGAAGAAAATCGTGGTGGCGGGCGTGGTCAGCGCCGTTTTGGCGCTGGTGGTCGGTGCCGGGGCTGGATGGGGAGTCTGGCATCATTATGCCGGAAAAGGAAAACCGATTGCCGCTGCGCGGGCGGAATCGGTGGAAACGATGGATGAAAGCAAAAGCGTATTTGTGACCTTGCCGGAAACCATTGTCACGCTGCATGACAATAACGGCGCTGACCATTATTTGTCGGCAGAATTAGTGATGGTGGTCGCCAGTGACAAAGAAGCGGAAAAAATAAAACATCAGGAGCCGCTGTATCAAAGTATTGCGGTTGAATGCCTGACGGAAATGAAATTTGAAGATTTGCGCGGCATGAAAATATCTGCCATCCGCAAACTGATTTCTGACGCGTTAAAGAAAGATCTGCAGCGTCGCAAAATGAGCGCACCGTATAAGGATTTGCTGGTGAAAAAAGTGGTCTTCCAGTAATCACCAGGCGGATATAAACATGCTACAGGACGTATTCGAGTCAGAAGAATTTGCTGCCGCGCCGGTATTAACCCCGCAGCAGGAGAGTCATTATTTGCAGGCCTATTTGCCACTGGTGCGTAAAGTGGTGCGGCAACTTGCTCCGCAGTGTAACTGCATTATTGACCGTCAGGATATGGAGCAGACGGCGTTAATGGGGTTGCTTAACGCCATTCGCCGCTACGGGCTGCCGGATGAAGGCTTTGCGGGCTACGCCGTGCATCGTATTCGTGGCGCAATCCTTGATGAGCTACGCGCCCTTGACTGGCGACCGCGCCAGCTTCGGCAGAAATATCATCAGATGAAAGACCTGATTCGTGAAACGCGGAAAAAACTGGGGCACGAACCGGAGTGGTCAGAACTGGCCGGGGAAGGGATCTCGCATGAAGACTACCTCGAATATCAGCAACTGGAAGGGGCGGAAACCCTCGCCAGTCTTGATGAGTTGCTCAACGGAGAAGGTCCTGGCATTTCGCTTGTGGGTAGAGAACTGGAAGATCAGTTTGTCACCCAGAAAATGCTGCAATACGCGCTGGCGCAATTAAGTGAAAAAGAGCAACTGATCCTTTCAATGTATTACCAGCATGAGATGAATCTAAAAGAGATTGCGCTGGTATTAGGGCTGACTGAAGCCAGAATTTGTCAACTGAATAAACAGATCGCACAGAAAATTCGTGATTGTGTCTGTCCGAATTAATGTGAAGAGGAAATCATGCAAAAGATTTTAGGCTTGTTGGTGGTGCTCGGCTGCGTATTTGGCGGCTATTTTGAAGCAGGCGGGCAATTAGTGGCTATCTGGCAACCGGCGGAAATGATCATTATTTTAGGCGCCGGTTTCGGGGCAATGATTATTGGTAACCCGAAACATGTGCTGAAAGAGATAGCCCATCAAATTAAAGGTGTGATCAGTAAAAAACAGCTCGGGCCGGAATTTCAGCGTCAGCTTTTAATGTGCCTGTATGAGTTGCTCGAAATGGTGCAAAACGGCGGCCTGCGGATGCTTGATCAACATATTGAGCAACCGGAAGAGAGCACTATTTTCCAGAAATATCCGCTGGTGTTAACCCAGAAGCGGCTGGTTACCTTTATTGCCGATAACTTTCGCCTGATGGCGATGGGCAAAATCGACGCCCATGAGCTGGAAGGCATTCTCGATCAGGAGCTGGACACCGCCGAAGAGTCACTGTTAACGCCGTCACGCTCGCTGCAACGTACCGCCGAAGCGATGCCGGGATTTGGCATTTGTGCGGCGGTGCTGGGCATCATTATCACCATGCAGTCAATCGATGGCTCTATCGCCCTGATTGGCCTGAAAGTGGCGGCGGCGCTGGTGGGTACGTTTTTAGGCGTGTTTATCTGCTACTGCCTGATGGACCCGCTCGCCAACGCCATGGAACAGCAGGCACGGGCGGAACATTCGCTGCTGGAGTGTGTGCGTACCGTGCTGGTGGCGCAGGCGGGCGGCAAACCGACGCTGCTGGCGGTGGACGCCGGGCGTAAGCTGCTGCATCTGGCATCTAAACCGACCTTCGCCAATCTCGATGCGTGGGTGAATGCGATGCTGGAGCAAGAATAAGCATGAGAAAGACGGGCAACCGCCGCGAGCGTGGGGCTAAAACCACCATCGTCCGGCGGCAGATCAAAAAGAATCATGCCGGGCATCACGGCGGCGCGTGGAAGGTGGCATTCGCCGACTTTACCCTGGCGATGATGGCGCTGTTTATGACCCTGTGGATTGTGAACAGCGTTAGTAAATCCGAGCGTGAAAGCATTATGGCGGCGCTGCATGGGCAGTCGATCTTCAACGGTGGCGGGCTGTCGCCGTTAAATAAAATAAGCCCGACTCATCCGCCGAAACCGACTACCGTGGCGGTGCCGGAAGAAACCGAGAAAAAAGCACGTGATGTGAACGAGAAAACGGCGCTGCTGAAGAAGAAATCCGCCACTGAACTGGGCGAGCTGGCGACCAATATCAACACCATCGCCCGTAATGCGCATATGGAAGCGAATCTGGAGATGGAAATTGTTCCCCAGGGATTACGCGTGCTGATTAAAGACGACCAAAACCGCAATATGTTTGAACGCGGCAGCGCGAAGATTATGCCGTTTTTTAAAACACTGCTGGTGGAACTAGCGCCAGTTTTTGACTCACTCGATAACAAGATCATTATCACCGGGCATACCGATGCGATGGCCTATAAAAGCAATATCTATAACAACTGGAATCTTTCGGGCGATCGCGCGCTTTCGGCTCGTCGGGTGCTGGAAGATGCCGGAATGCCGGAAGATAAAGTGATGCAGGTGAGCGCAATGGCGGATCAGATGCTGCTGGATGCGAATAATCCGCAAAGCGCAGGCAACCGGCGCATTGAGATTATGGTGCTGACTAAAAGCGCGTCCGATACGCTGTATCAATACTTTGGTCAGCATGGGGATAAAGTGGTGCAGCCGCTGGTGCAAAAGCTGGATAAGCAGCACGGGTAGCAAAAACGGCCTCCTGTTGGTCAGATAAGCGCAGCGCATCCGGCAATAAGGGGACTGATTGCAGAATCTTTACGCATTTCTCAAACCTTAAAATCACTGTATACTTTACCAGTATTGAGAGGTGAGCGATGCGTAAAATCATTCATGTGGATATGGACTGCTTTTTCGCAGCGGTGGAGATGCGTGATAATCCCGCCCTGCGCGATATCCCTGTTGCTATTGGCGGTAGCCGCGAACGTCGGGGGGTGATCAGCACCGCCAATTATCCCGCGCGTAAATTTGGTGTACGCAGCGCAATGCCGACCGGCATGGCGCTCAAATTATGCCCGCACCTCACCTTGCTTCCGGGGCGCTTTGACGCCTACAAAGAAGCCTCAAATCATATCCGTGAAATCTTCTCGCGCTACACCTCGCGTATTGAACCGTTGTCACTGGATGAGGCTTATCTCGATGTCACCGATAGCGTCCATTGCCACGGTTCTGCGACCCTCATCGCCCAGGAAATCCGCCAGACGATCTTCAGCGAGCTGCAACTGACGGCGTCTGCGGGCGTGGCACCAGTAAAGTTTCTCGCCAAAATCGCCTCCGACATGAATAAACCCAACGGCCAGTTTGTGATTACGCCGGCAGAAGTTCCGGCATTTTTACAAACCTTGCCGCTGGCAAAAATTCCCGGCGTCGGCAAAGTCTCGGCGGCAAAACTGGAAGCGATGGGGCTACGGACCTGCGGTGATGTGCAAAAGTGTGATCTGGTGATTCTGCTTAAACGCTTTGGCAAATTTGGCCGCATTTTGTGGGAGCGTAGCCAGGGTATCGACGAGCGCGATGTTAACAGTGAACGGCTGCGTAAATCCGTCGGTGTGGAACGCACGATGGCGGAAGATATCCATCACTGGTCTGAATGTGAAGCGATTATTGAGCGGCTTTATCCTGAACTGGAGCGCCGTCTGGCGAAGGTGAAGCCTGATTTACTGATCGCCCGCCAGGGAGTGAAATTAAAGTTCGATGATTTTCAGCAAACCACTCAGGAGCATGTCTGGCCGCGTTTGAATAAAGCTGACCTAATCGCCACTGCGCGTAAAACCTGGGATGAACGTCGCGGCGGACGCGGTGTACGGTTGGTGGGCTTGCATGTGACGTTGCTTGATCCGCAAATGGAAAGACAGTTGGTGCTGGGATTATGAATAACATACAAATAAGAGACTATCAGCCTGGCGATTTTCAGCAACTATGCGCTATTTTCATTAGAGCGGTTACGATGACTGCCAGTCAGCATTATTCACCGCAACAAATTGCCGCCTGGGCGCAGATTGATGAATCTCGCTGGAAGGAGAAACTCGTGCAATCACAAGTGCGGGTTGCGGTCATTAATGCACAACTGGTCGGCTATATTACCTGCATTGAACACTATATCGATATGCTATTTGTTGATCCGGAATACACCCGCTGTGGTGTCGCCAGTGCCTTGTTAAAACCTTTTATTAAGTCTGAATCCGAACTTACGGTGGATGCCAGCATAACTGCAAAACCCTTTTTTGAACGTTATGGTTTTCAGGTGGTTAAGCAGCAACGCGTTGAATGTCGGGGGGCGTGGTTTACTAATTTTTATATGCGATATAAACAGCAACATTAAATCCAGCTTGCAATGAAAATAACGCCCGCCTAATATGTGCGCGTTTTTTTATTCCACAAACTGCAAGGAGGTAAATCATGACAAATCCTTTATCAATGACTCTTTGCAGACCTTTCCAGGATTAATTCTTTTTTTCTTGCCCTGGATTCGTCTGCCATTTTCTGATTTTTATATTTATATACTCTAAATAATTCGAGTTGCAGGAAGGCGACAAGCGAGTGAATCCCCAGGAGCTTACGAAAGTAAGTGACTGGGGTGAACGAACGCAGTCGCAGTACATGCAACTTGAAGTATGACGAGTATAAATGGAATGGTACATGGG